>Ga0265339_10000004_pt1 | contig 269533 bp, 204 predicted proteins | sample 4CB219metaG_FD_202085 | JGI IMG/M metagenome (GOLD analysis project Ga0265339, IMG submission 202085) | Rhizosphere microbial communities from Carex aquatilis grown in University of Washington, Seatle, WA, United States - 4-CB2-19 metaG | ecosystem: Host-associated > Plants > Roots >...
TTAAAAGATCATAAACCGCCGTCGCTGTCGATCCCCTTTGTGCATCTGGCGTCCCGAGCGAAGCGAGGAGCGCCAGATGCCTTATGTGCAACACGCTCCTAGCCGCCAAGGTGATGCATCTTGATGGCACTGGCCTGCCGGTGCTCGATCGCGACGCTCCCGGCGGCAAGCGAACGGGAGCGCTTTGGGGCTACGTAGGCGATGAAAATGTCGCCGCCTACCTCTATGCTTCGACGGGCAAGAAACGCGGTCAGAAACCCGGCGAGCTCGGTCCCGAAGACATGCTGGAAAATCGCGTGGGCTACACAGTCGCCGATGCGTCGTCGCTCTTTGAGCAAAGTTTCAAGCGCGACGACCTCATTGAGTGCGGCTGTCACATGCACGTAGGCGCTTCGCGTATGCGCTCGATGCTGGCGACGCACGAGCCGCGTTGCCACTCGGCGCATACAAGAAACTCTACGAAATCGAGGCGAAGGTGCGCGACCTCGGCGACGACGAGCGTCTCAAAATTCGCCAGGCCGAGAGCAAACCCGTGTGGGACGAGCTTTGTGCCTGGTGCGATACCTATCAAAGGCATGAGCCGCCATCGTCGAAGCTGGGCGAGGCGATCCGCTACAACAAGAACCATCGCATTGCGCTCGGGAGATTTCTCGAAAATGGCGCGATCCCGATTGACAACGGCATTGTCGAGCGACTGCATGTGCGCGCGGCACTGACTCGCAAAAACTACCTATTCGCGGGCTCGGATGCTGGCGGCGAACGCGCCGCGATCGTGTACACGATGCTGGCGTGCTGTCGCTTGGCCGAGGTGAACCCCGTCGAGTATCTCGCCGACGTGTTGCCGCGCCTCGCCCGTCGCGTGCGCTTGAGCGACATCGGCGACCTCATGCCCGCCCGGTGGGGCGCGCAGAACGCTGCGGAAGAGCCGCCGGCCAGCCAGAATTAACCGCGCAGATCAAGTCCCAATCGTCTGCGATGCCCCCTGCTGCCGAGTGGACGGACACCCTTGTGATGCGAATGTCCCAACCATTCTTGATGCGCATTTGCCAAGTCCTCATCGTTCCGGTCGCACTTGGTACGCTACTTTCCTGTCGTTCGCCAGCGGAGCCGATCCTCCGAGTGACCGAAGAAGGCTCTCCGCAACTGCCTTCGGTGCTCCCCGCTGAGGTCGAAATGGATGGAGAGCTTCTCCGTCATGCCATGTCGGACTTGCCTCCAGCGAGTGAGCATGGCCTCCGCAGCATGCTGATACTGCGCCGAGGCAAGTTGGTCCTTGAGGCGTACTGGAATGGATACGACAAGAATACGCAGCAAGACCTTCGGTCTGCAACCAAGAGCATCACATCACTCTTGGTCGGAATCGCAATCGACCAGAAGTTTATCAAAGGCATCGATGAGCCTTTGCAAACATACCTTGGCCCCATCTACCCCAATGCTTCCGCGCTTCAACAGAACATTACCCTGGAGGATCTGCTGACTATGCGTAGTGGCTTGGCTTGCAACGACCGCGATGAAAGTTCACCGGGTCACGAAGACAGGATGTATCGAGAGCGTGATTGGGTTGGCTATTTCTTGCATTTGCCTATCGTCAGCCCCGCGGGGCAAGCGACGCACTACTGCACTGGTGGCGCAGTTACTCTCGGCAGGGTCATTTCCGAGGCTAGCAAGCGCTCAGTCCCAATGTTTGCCGACCAGTTCCTATTTGGCCCGCTGGAAATCAAGGGGGCACACTGGAGTGATTTCGACAGCCATAGGCAAACGGACACTGGCGGACATCTATCTCTGAGACCGCGAGACATGGCAAAAATCGGTCAGCTTGTCCTTCAAGGTGGCACTTGGAATGGCCGGCAACTACTTCCTCGCGAATGGATCGAGCAGTCGACCAACGAGCACACACGGATCGACGGCGGCAAGCCGTATGGCTACCTCTGGTGGCGCTTGCTCGTTCCGTATCACGACAGCCATATCTCGGCAATATTTGCCGGAGGCAACGGCGGCCAATACATCTTTGTCGTCCCCGAGCTTGAACTCGTCACGGTGTTCACGGGAGGAAACTACAATTCGAAAAAGGCGCAGCGACCCTTCCAGATTATGAACAAGTACATATTGCCAGCCGTCCGGAAGTCTTCGTCCGAGCACAATTAACTCCACAAGCAACGAATGCTCATCGCCGTGCATCCTCTTTGGCATGCGTCGGGCGGCTGGATTCTCGGAGACGAAAATGCACGCCGACGAGAAGCCTTCGGACGGCTGGGAAAGTCAGCGTGACGGCAGCAGCGTACGCGAAATGATCTCCGCCGCGGATGCTACAATTCGCGCGCACGGACGTGTCGCGTAGTATTCTGCGGTTCGTTCCGAAGGCTCGGGGTTGAACGTGCAGGACGCCTTTTCAAGCAGTTCCCTACAGCAAATGGTCCCGTGTAGTTCGGTGAACTCATAGACCATCTTCTTGATCAGATCGTAAAGACCGGCCTTGGTCGCGACATCACCTGCTGCGTAGGGTCCGATATGCAAGCCGGCGAGGTAGGCCATGGCGCCGACCGCGCCGAAGGTCTCGCGCAGTCCACCGATGCCGGCGCCAAAACCGGCAGTGGATTTCAAGACGAAGGCTGGTTCGAGACCAAAATCCTCGGCGAAAGCTGCCGCCGTCGCCTGGGCACAATTGTAGCCCTGCATGAATAGAGCCTCGGCCTTGTCACTGTGTTTCACGCGGGAGTCCTTGTAGATGGCGTCTGGGGCCTTCACTTGCCCATTCCGCCGCCGGCCAGGAATCCCATCACCGCGCCGTACAGCATGGAAACGTAAGGATTGGACGTAGTGGGACAAGAACCGCTGCGGCAGCCAACCAGTTTGTAGTAGCTTAAGCCGAGAGCAGCGCCGCCAAGGACATAGACGACCGTGTGCAGAATCAGCGTGCGTTTCCATTTCGGATTATTGTCTGCCTCGACACTGGTCCCGACGTCTACCTGTTCAAGCTCGTTTGTCGCCATGACCAATGTCCCTTTACTCCCTTCGAGCCAAACGAGGTCGAAAGGATTCGCGGAGGAGCGCGGCGGACCAGCCGTCAGCGAGGCGGCATATCCTTGAGGCCGCCACCGTTGGTGACGTCGGAGAAGCCGTTCTTCTCCAGGACGGCCTTGGCCAGGCCAGCGCGATGTCCCGATCGGCAGTAGAGAACGACGGGGCGTTTACGGTCGCCGAAATCGGCCAAGTGCTGTTCCACCTAGTCGACAGGAATGTTGATCGCGCCCGGATAGGCTCCCGAGGCAAACTCCACCGGCGTGCGCACGTCCACCACCAGCGCGCCAGCCTTGATCTTCGCGTGCAGGACGCTGGATCGGCCCTCCCCGCGCGGCACGCGAACGTCAGAGACAGCAAGGCGACAGTCGGCAGGATGGCTACGATGTATTTCGTCGAAATGGCTCCTTCTCTTGACCGGCATGCGCCCACGAACGCGGACGATTTGCCAGGACACGCATGGCATTGCGTGCCGCGATCGAACAGAATTTCCAGCATGAGCACCCCTGAACACCGCGATCACCACGGCAATCCCGACGACCTGAAAGCGTACATCGCTAGACTGGACGATCCCGGGCGTGACGAGTGGCAGCGCCCCGATGTTGTGCTGGCCACGCTCGGCATCACCAAAGAAAGCGTGGTTTGTGAGATCGGAACCGGGACCGGTTATTTCTCTCTCCGCTTGGCGAAGCAGGCTGCGTGGGTCTACGCCATCGACGTTGAAACACAGTTGCTGTCTCTTCTGCGCGAGCGCGCAGCAAGCGCTAGAGTGCAAAACCTGACGCCCGTGCTGGGGCTGCCCCTCGACCCGCTGATTCCACCAACGAGCTGCGACCTGATATTGACGGTAAACACGTTCCACCATGTGCCGGAAAAGGCCGCCTACCTGCGGCGCCTGCAACAAGTACTGCGCCCGGGTGGTCGCTTGGCGATCGTCGATTTCCACAAACGCGAGTTGCCGGTGGGACCGCCCGTAGATCACAAGCTCGCTCGTGAAGAGTGTTTGGAACAGATCCGCGCCGCCGGACTGCAAGTGCTGTCCGAGCACGACATCCTCCCGCACCAGTATTTTCTGATCACCGCTGCCTGATCGGCTTTCAGGGCCCGTGTCTGCCTGCACGCGACAGGTAGAGACGCCCAGCAGGGAATAGAGCGGACAGCTCCCCAGTAGCCCAGTAGCCAGAGGGATCAGGCCGAGATAGCCGAGGGCGGTGTGCGGCCCCAGGAACGTCAGGCTGAGCGACCCGAGACCAAGACAACGCGCAACATGCGAGCCAATGTGCTACTCTAGTGGCCATATGGCCACTAAACAAGACGCAAGCCTTTCCCCCTCGAAGAGGCCACGAACCGCGATGATTCGCAGAATGCCGCGGCCACCTGGAGACGATGTAGGGGCCGCCGCGATGGCGAAACAAGTTGCAATGAACTTGCGGGAGATGCGCAAAGCTCGAGGACTCTCGCTGGATCGGCTTGCGGTGGCGTCCGGTGTCAGTCGGGCCGCGCTCTCGCAGATCGAAACGCAGCGAACGAACCCATCCCTCGGCGTTTTGTGGAAGATCGCAGCAGGACTCGGTGTCCATTTCGCCGAACTCGTCGGCGTTACAGCCCAGCACGTCGCCATTCTTCGTCGGAATGAGGCCCAAGTCCTGCGTTCCTCGGACGGAACACTTGAAAGCCGCCCCCTGACGCCAAGCGGGGCTTCACCCTGGACTGAAGCCTACGAGCTGAATCTGGCCGCCCATGGCCGGCATCTGTCCGAGCCTCACGCCACGGGCACCCGTGAAGTCGTCGTCGTGCTGGACGGGCAGTTGCGCATGCGCGTGGGCGACGAAGCCCATGACCTGACCACGGGAGACGCAATTTCGTTCATCGCCGACCAGCCACATGTCTACGAGAATGTCGGCAACTCGAACGTCCGCTGCCACGACATCATCATCTACACCCGCTAGACCAAGGCGCTTGCGTCACGACCACCGTCCTGTATAATGGACACCTAATCGTCTTCACGAAAGGATTCTTCCATGGCCACGTTCAAGGACAACTCTCTGTCGATCGGGCGGTCGCCGCTTATCCAGCTCAATCGGGTGGTGCCGCCGGGTAGCAAAGTTTTCGCTAAGATCGAGGGACGCAACCCAGCGTATTCGGTCAAGTGCCGATTGGGCGCGGCTCTGATTTGGGACGCCGAGAAGAAGGGGCTGCTCAAGCCGGGCGTCGAGATCGTCGAGCCTACGTCGGGCAATACGGGCATCGCGCTCGCCTTCGTCGCCGCGGCACGTGGCTACAAGCTGACGCTGGTCATGCCCGAGACCATGAGCATCGAACGTCGCAAGGTTCTCAAGGCTTTCGGCGCCACCATCGTCCTTACCGAAGGCCCCAAGGGGATGAACGGCGCCGTGAAGAAGGCGACCGAAATTCGCGACTCCGATCCCAGTCGATACTTCCTGCCCCAACAATTTGAAAACCCGGCCAATCCCGCGATCCACGAGGCAACGACGGGCCCGGAGATTTGGGAGGATACCGAGGGACAAGTTGACGTCTTCGTCTCTGGCGTCGGCACGGGCGGCACGATTTCGGGAGTCTCTCGCTACATCAAGAAGACGAAGGGCAAAGCCATTGTCAGCGTGGCGGTCGAGCCGACCGAGAGCCCGGTCATCACCCAACTTCTCGCGAAGCAGGAGATCAAGCCGGGCCCCCACAAGATCCAAGGCATCGGCGCGGGCTTCATTCCCAAGACCCTCGATGTCTCCGTCGTCGATCGTGTCGAGCAGGTCAACTCCGTAGAGTCCATCGAGTTTGCGCGTCGGCTGGCAGCCGAGGAAGGCATCCTTTCGGGCGTGAGCGGTGGTGCCGCGGCCCTTGTAGCCTCGCGACTGGCGGCCAAGCCCGAGTTCGCCGGTAAGACCATCGTCGTCATTCTTCCCGACTCGGGCGAGCGCTATTTGAGTGGACCCCTGTTCGAAGGCAAGTTTGGCGGCGTCGCTGAGGCCAAGGCCGGCGATACCATCTGAACCTGTTCGTACCGCTGACGCCTGAAGGATTGAGCCCCACTGCCGGGGTAGCCTTCAGGCGTTTGCTTTTGGCGCCCTTGGTCACCGCGCCGGGCACGGCCCTATACAAGACTCATGTCCTTTATAATTGACAGCACCGTAAGCCATCGCTACAACTAAGGGATGATGCATTCTCATTGGCGGTCGACGAATCGATTGACCCGCGAGGATGCTGAGGTTGGCGCAGATGCCGTCTCCGTAGGCAACACACCGTTGGTTCGACTGCAGCGTATTCCCACTGGGATCACGACGGCAGCTATCTACGTCAAGTGCGAGTGGCTGAATCCGGCGGGCTCGGTAAAAGATCGGCCGGCTTTCTGGATGATTCGCGATGCCGAGCGCCGAGGGCTCCTCCAAGGCGAGCGCAGTCTCCTCGATTCGACCAGCGGCAACACAGGCATCGCTCTCGCGCAAATCGGAGCCAGCCGTGGCCATCGCGTGACGCTTTGTATGCCTGCCAACGCCAATGCCGCCCGTCAGCGACTGCTGCGACTCTTGGGTGCCAGGCTCATCTTGACGGATCCGCTTGAAGGCGACGACGGCGCGCGTACGACGGCAAAGCGCATGGCGATCGAGAATCCGAATGACTACGTCTATCTCGACCAATACAGCAACCCGATGAATTGGCAGTCGCACTACTACGGGACTGCCCCAGAGATCTGGCGACAAACGGACGGCACCATCACCCATTTCGTGGCGTGCATGGGCACGAGCGGAACCTTCACGGGAAACAGTCGGCGTCTTGCCGAGCTGAATCCCGCCATTGAGCGCATCGCAGTTCAGCCCGATGCTGCCTATCACGGGATTGAAGGAACCAAGCACTACGCCACGAGCGACGTACCGCCGATCTTCGACCCATCGCTGGTGGACCTCCAGGTGGAGGTCTCGACGGAGGAAGCACAAGAGATGGCGCGGCGACTGGCGCGCGAGGAAGGGCTGCCGGCCGGTACAAGCGGCGGGGCGGCCGTGTCGGCGGCGCTGAAGGTAGGCAAGGACCTATCGTCCGCGGTGATCGTCGCCATCCTGCCGGACAATGTGATGAAGGCGCTAGCCGATCCCAACTGGGCAGAACAGACGTCATGAGCTACGCCGTCGTCCAACTTCCCTCTGATGTAGCTGCCGAGATCCGCCGCCATTGCGAAGGGGCCTATCCCCTGGAGGCGTGCGGCGCAATCTTCGGCCACGGTGACGGCAACACCCAGCCGTGGACCGTGCTTGGAATTCGTTCCGCGCCGAACCAACACGGCGATGATCAGCGCCGACGCTATCAAGTTCCACCCGAGTTTCAACTGCAGGCCGAACGGGATGCCCTCGCACGCGGGCAAGACGTCATCGGCTACTTCCACAGTCATCCCGACCATCCTGCGCAACCATCCGAGTACGACCGAGCCCACGCTTGGTTCGGCTATGTCTACGCCATTTGCTCCGTCGCCAAAGGAGCTGCGCAAGACCTGAATGCGTTCACGCTAGACAGCGCCGGTGGCGCCTTTCAAAGCGTTCCCATTGAATCCACGAGAGAAACAACTCCACCCGCACTGGAGGTCCGCTGATGCCCGTATCCATTCTTATTCCCACTCCCTTGCGTCGCTACGTGGGAGGCAGCAAGACTGTCGAGGTTTCCGCCGACACAGTTCAAGGCGCCCTGACCGCCGTGGCCGACAAGAGCCCCGACCTACGCCGACAGCTCTTCGATGACAGTGGCCGCATTCGCAACTTCGTGAACGTCTTTCTGGGCGACAAGAACGTCCGCAATCTCGGACAACCGCTCGATGCCTTGCCAGTTCGCGATGGCGATATCCTCACGCTCGTTCCGGCCATCGCCGGCGGCGCGCCCGAAGTCAAGCTCTCCCGCGACGAAATCCTGCGCTACAGCCGCCATTTAATCATGCCGGAAGTGACCCTGGAGGGACAAAAGCGTCTCAAGAAGGCGCGTGTTCTGTGCATTGGTGCCGGCGGATTGGGTTCCCCGCTTTCGCTGTATCTTGCCGCGGCGGGCGTCGGCACCTTGGGTATCGTGGATTTCGATGTCGTCGATCTGACCAACATTCAACGCCAAGTACTCTATTCCACGTCGGACGTCGGACGGCCCAAGCTGGACGCAGCCAAAGAGCGGCTTCACCAGCTCAATCCCGAGATCGAAGTGGTTGCGCATTCCACGCATCTGTCGAGTTGGAACGTCCTCGATCTGTTCAGCCAGTACGACATCATTGCCGACGGTACGGACAACTTTCCCACCCGCTACTTGGTCAACGACGCTTGCGTTCTGACGGGCAAGCCCAATGTCTACGCCAGCATCTTTCGCTTCGAAGGACAGGTCAGCATCTTCGACGCCAAACGCGGCCCGTGCTATCGCTGCCTTTTTCCCGAGCCACCGCCGCCCGGCTTGGTTCCCTCCTGCGCAGAAGGCGGCGTGCTCGGCGTTCTTCCCGGCATCATCGGATCGCTTCAGGCGCTGGAAGTCCTGAAACTGATCCTGAACATCGGCGATCCACTCATCGGGCGACTCGTCCTCTTCGATGCGCTCGACTTCAAGCTCCGCGAGCTCCCCGTGGCCAAGGAAGAGAGCTGTGCGGTGTGCGGCAAGTCGCCGACCATCACCGCCCCGGTAGACTACGAAGCATTCTGCGGCATCCGTGGCGAGGAAGCGGAAATGGACGCCACTGGCGTTCCGGCCCTTTCTGTCGAGGAGCTCGACCGGCGACGCAAGTCCGGCGAACGCTTCAACCTCCTCGACGTACGCGAGTCGCACGAGCACGCGATTGTTCAAATTCCAGGCGCCATTCCATTCCCGCTCAGCGAAATCCCCTCACGCGTGCACGAGCTCGATTCCGCCGAGACCTACACGCTTTCGTGCCACCACGGGACGCGCAGCGTGCAGGCCTACCGACAACTGAAACAAGCCGGCTTCGATCACCTTCAGATCCTCTCGGGTGGAGTGCACGCCTGGGCCGAAAAAGTAGATCCGTCTCTGCCCCGCTACTAGTCCGCGCTCTTCCTAGCCTAGTTGTTCCATCATCGCCCTTCCCTTCAACCGACGCACGGAGATCCCATGACCGAAGAAAACCAAGCCCGCAAAGTTCTTGGCGACGTCGCCGCCCGCCAACTCGCCAATACGACCAAGACCGTCGTCCAAACGCCGTTCATCACGCCGCGCTGGCTGCCTCGCCTCTTGTCGTGGGTTCCGGTCGAAGCCGGCGTCTACCGGGTGAATCGCGCCAAGCCCGGCGAAACCACGGTGGCGGCGGTGTGCGGACAGAAGACCGACCAAGAGCTGCCGTCGTCGTACGTCGACTACGTGGAAAAGCCCCGCGAGTACAACCTCAGCTCGATCAAGACCGTGCTGGGTGTTCACACGCGCATCACTGACCTTTACAACAGTCCTCACGACCAGCTCAAAGAACAGCTTCGTCTGACCGTCGAATCGCTCAAGGAGCGACAGGAATTCGAGCTGCTCAACAACGCTGACTACGGCCTGCTCAAGAATGTCGATGCTTCTCAGCGGATCCCGACGCGCTCGGGTCCGCCCACGCCGGATGACTTGGACGAGCTGATTTCCCGCGTGTGGAAAGAGCCGGGCTTCTTCCTGGCCCATCCGCGCGCCATCGCGGCCATCGGACGCGAGGCCACCCTGCGCGGCGTGCCCCCGGCGACCGTCACCTTGTTCGGCAGCCCATTCCTCACGTGGCGTGGAATTCCGATCATTCCGTCGGACAAGATTCCGCTCACCGGCAAGACTGGCGCGCAAAAGACATCGATCTTGCTGATTCGGACCGGCGAAGCCAAACAAGGTGTGGTCGGCCTCTTCCAGCCTGGGCTTCAGGGCGAGCAAGGCCCGGGACTCTCGGTACGCTTCATGGGCATCGACCGCACCGCCATTGCTTCCTACCTCGTGTCCCTCTATTGCTCGGCGGCGATTCTCATCGAAGATGCCATTGCGTCTCTTGAAAACGTCGACGTGGACACCTACCACGAGTACGTGCGAGCGCGATGAGCCCCGCCGACGAGATCAAGGTGGGCGGCCTCGACGCCGTTCCCTTCGATGAACAACTTATTGCCCACCTGGCCAATGAGCTGTTCGCGGAAGCTTCGGGCCCCCCGAAAGCCCCACCGCAAACGGCTCTGCCGTCGACACCTCAGGCCGCTGCCATCCCCTCCTCGACCACGTCGTGGTCAGTGCCCACCGCGCCCCTGCCCGCTTCTAGACTGGAATTCCGTCCGGAGGTCATCCCGCAGCTTGCACCACGAGCAGGACAATTCGACGTCGCGTCCATTCGTCGCGACTTCCCCATTCTGCAGGAAACCGCGCACGGCAAGCCCCTGGTGTGGCTGGACAATGCCGCCACCACGCAAAAGCCCCGCGCCGTCATCGATCGTCTACGACACTTCTACGAGCACGAGAATTCCAATATCCACCGCGCCGCACACGCCCTGGCAGCGCGTTCGACCGATGCCTACGAAGCCGCTCGAGAAAAAGTCCGGCGCTTCCTAAACGCCTCGTCTTCGAACGAGATTGTCTTCGTTCGCGGCGCGACCGAGGCCATCAACCTGGTGGCTAAAGCGTGGGGCGGCCAGAACATCCGCGCAGGCGACGAAATTCTCCTCACATGGTTGGAACACCATTCGAACATCGTCCCTTGGCAACAGCTTGCCGCCGAAAAGGGCGCCGTCTTACGCGTAGCCCCGATCGACGACCGTGGCCAAGTTATTCAAGAGGAATTCGAACGATTGCTCGGTCCCCGAACGCGCATCGTCGCGCTTAGCCACGTGTCGAACGCGCTTGGCACGATCACGCCGGTACGCGAATTGGTGGCGGCAGCGCACCGCCATGGGGCGCGCGTGCTGGTCGATGGCGCCCAGGCGGTTTCTCACCTGCGCGTCGATGTCCAGGATCTCGACGCCGACTTCTACGTGTTCTCGGGCCACAAGGTTTTCGGACCCACGGGAATCGGCGCTCTGTTCGGCAAAGCCGCTCTGCTCAATGCCACCATCCCCTGGCAGGGCGGCGGCAATATGATTGCTGACGTTACTTTCGAGCGCACCGTCTACCACGCAGCGCCGGCTCGCTTCGAGGCGGGCACCGGTAATATCGCTGACGCCGTCGGTCTTGGCGCCGCCGTGGACTACGTCCAGGACATCGGCATCGAGAACATTACCCGGCACGAAGGCGAGTTGCTGGCGCACGCCACCGAGCTCTTGTCGAGGATCCCAGGGTTGCGCCTTATCGGCACGGCCCGGGAAAAGGCCGGCGTTCTATCCTTCGTGCTCGATGGATTCAGGTCAGAAGACGTCGGTGCCGCGCTGGATCGCGATGGAATCGCCGTTCGTTCCGGACACCATTGCGCGCAGCCCGCGCTCCGACGCTACGGCCTTGAAAGTACCGTGAGGCCTTCGCTGGCCCTCTACAACACCCACGACGAAATCGACTATCTCGCCGCATCGATTCGCCGATTGCAAAGCGGATCGCACGGAGTCTCGCCATGACCGAGCCGAGTGAGCCCCTGGTCGCCGCATCGGCCGATACGACACAAAGCACGCCTCTGGGTGACCTGGTTCGCAGCATCACGGAAAGCTATCGCAACCAGCCTCTCACTCGACACATCGACGCGGGAAAACTCGCCAGCCGCAACGCGATCATCGAGGTGATCAAGCTGCTGCGCGAGCTTCTTTTCCCAGGCTATTTCGGCAAACAAAACCTAGCCAGCGATGCCATCCAATATCACGTAGGCGATTTGCTGGTGACCATCCACAATCAGCTTTCCGAGCAAGTCGAGAGTGCCTTTCGCCACACGGCTCGTCGCACGGGGCAGACCGAAGACGACTGTGCGAAACACGCCCGCACCGTGGTGGACGAGTTTCTCGCGACCATCCCACGAGTCCGCGCCGTCTTGGCCACGGACGTCCAAGCCACCTTTGACGGCGATCCGGCGGCCGCCGACACGGACGAGATCATTTTCTCGTACCCCGGCTTTCTCGCCGTGACCGTCTATCGGCTGGCGCACGAGCTGCACACCCGTGGCGTTCCTATCATTCCACGCATCATGACCGAATACGCACACAGCCTGACCGGCGTCGACATCCACGCCGGCGCGACCATCGACGAGTACTTCTTCATCGACCACGGAACCGGCGTGGTCATCGGCGAGACCGTTGAGATCGGCAAGCACGTGAAGATCTACCAGGGCGTAACCCTCGGCGCGCTCTCCCTGCGCGGTGGCCAGCGCCTCCGCGGCGTCAAGCGCCACCCGACGCTCGAGGATGGAGTCACGGTGTACTCGGGCGCGTCGATCTTGGGCGGCGACACCGTCATCGGCCAGGGCGTCGTCATTGCCAGCAACGTTTTCGTCACGCAGTCGGTTCCTCCCCGCACACGAGTCACGGTCAAGAATCCGGAGCTGCAATACAAGAATCAGGCGCCTGCCGAGTTCAAACAAGAGCTCGCTTTCGACTGGTCGATCTGACATTTCCATCGCGACACTGGCACACGAGGCCTTTCGGCGACGGCCCGGAGGGCCTTTTTCTTTGTGGAAGGGCGCTCTCTACCGTTGTCGCCCGTCCTCCTTTATGATAGACATATGTCCAGTGGCAGACGATGGTTGTAACCCTTCCGAATCTCCGCGCCCACTCCCTCACCGTACGCGCCAGGGCGCTGGTGTTCGAGGATCCCTGCTCGCGCGAGCTACTTCGGCAAATCCGGCAGATCGCCCCGAGTGAAGCGACAGCCTTGGTCGTTGGCGAGACCGGAACCGGCAAGGAAATCGTCGCCCGCTACGTTCACGAGCTAAGCCGCCGCGCCTCTGGCCCCTTCGTGGCCGTCAACTGCGGCACCTTTTCGGAGAACTTGGTCGATGCAGAGCTCTTCGGGCACGAGCGCGGCGCGTTTACCGGCGCCACGACGGCCAAGGGCGGCTGGTTCGAAGCTGCGCAAGGCGGAACCCTCTTCCTCGACGAGATCGGCGATCTTCCGCTGTCCTTGCAGGTCAAGCTTTTGCGCGTCTTGCAAGAGCGCGAAGTCGTACGACTAGGATCGCGCACGCCCATCCCTATCGACGTACGCCTCGTGGCCGCCACCAACGTCGATCTAGCGGCCGCCGTTCGCGCCGGGCGCTTTCGAGAAGACCTGTTCTTCCGACTGAATGTCGCTTCGCTCACCGTGCCGCCGCTGCGGGCTCGTCCTGGCGACATCTTGCCGCTCACCGAATATTTTCTGAGAATTCACGGCCAGCGCTGCGGTGTCGACGATCCCTCGCTTACTGACGAGGCCGTGCAAAAGCTGCTCGACCACGGCTGGCCCGGCAACGTTCGCGAGCTTGAGAACGTTCTTCACCGAGCAGTGCTGACCAGTCAGAACGGACTCATTCGTCCTGCTGATCTCTCGCTCGGTACCGGTGGTCCAAGCATACCTGGCGCTGAGACATCGCCACCGCTGTTCGCGGCAGGGCCCCTCGAACGAGCCCTCTTGCCGCTTTTCGAGCAAGGCGGCGCAGAGCTTTTCGAGCGAATCACTTCGGCGATCGTCGCGGAGGCTTATCGCTTCTGCCACGAAAACCAGGTACAAACCGCCAACCTGCTCGGTATCAGTCGCAATGTCTTGCGCGCCCGCTTGGCCACGGCGGGGCTCATTGCCGGCCGCCGCGACAAGAAGCCTGCGCCAATTTCGGCGACCGGTATTCGTTCGAATGTCGGATAGTCGGGCCACCGCCGATGACAAACCACACCGCAAGCGCCCTTCGATACCAGTATCTCTTCGGGCCAGTATTTTCACGCCGCCTCGGACGATCGCTCGGGGTAGATCTTCTGCCTTACAAGACCTGCTCGCTCGATTGCGTGTATTGCGAATGCGGCCCCACCACGACGCTGACGGCTGTTCCATCCGGTTTTGTATCCGTGGACGACGTTGTCTCCGAGTTGGACGACTATCTCGCTCGCCAGCCGGCCCTCGACTTCATCACCTTTGCCGGCTCTGGCGAACCGACGCTGCACGACGGCCTCGGCAGCATCATCGCGCACATCAAGCGCAAGCATGCCAGCTACAAGGTCGCCGTGCTTACCAACGGTACGCTGTTTTCTCGCCCTGACATTCGCCGTGCAGTCTTGACGGCGGATCTCTTGGTTCCATCGCTCGACGGCGCGACCGCGGCTTCGTTCAACACGATCAATCGCCCGGATCCGAGCATCGACGTAACCAGCGTCATCGAGGGATTGATAGCCTTGCGCAAGGAGTATCGCGGTACCTTCGTTCTTGAAGTGTTCATCGTTCCGGGCGTCAACGACTCAGCCGAAGAGGTCGCCGCGCTTCGTGAAGCGGCATTGCGGATTGAGCCCGATGCCATTCAACTCAACCGCTTGGACAGGCCCGGAATTTTTCCTTGGGTTACCCAGGCCTCGGACGACCTTCTAGCCGCAATCCACGAGCAGCTTCTGCCATTGACGGTCTTCGAAGTTCCCCGCCGGCAGGCCGGCGAAGTCCGCCGAATGGATGACGGCTACGTACAAGACGCCATCCTCACGCGTCTGGCGAATCGAGCCTTCGACACGACCACCCTCGCCTTCCTGATTGGTCTTCACGAAGGCTTGGTGGCCAAGCACGTAAATCAGCTCCTCGCAGACGGTCGCCTCAAGCGCGTTCTTCCTGAAAGCGAGCTCCCTCCGGACGCGCCTCGACGGCTGATCGTTCAGGCTGCCTGACCCGTCCATCTCACCGGGGCTATGCCAAGCTCTTGCGTGCCACGAGATTGTCGAGGCCAATGGCGGTCGTTCGCTCGTGAAGGGGAAACTCGTCGCGGCCAGCGTGCACAACCCACAGACGATCGAGCTTTAGATCGTGCAAGGCATGCCTCATCGAGGGCGTGAGCACGGGAGTGTCGGTGCGTTTGATTTCGAAGCCCAGGCGTTGTTTGCCCCGGACAACAAGCAGGTCGAGCTCGGCGCCGCCGTGAGTGCCCCAGAAGTAGCACTCCTCCGCATGAGCACCAAGCTTCCGGATTGTCTCCTGCAACGCAAACCCCTCCCATGATGCACCCACCTTGGGATGCGTCTCCAGTTGGTCCTTATCGCGAATATCGAGCAACTGGTGCAGAAGGCCACTGTCGGCAAGATAGACCTTGGGCGCCTTGACCTGTCGCTTGCCCAAGTTCTCGTGCCACGGCTGAAGTACGCGGACCATGAAGGCCGCAACCATGTGATCGAGGTAGCGGCGAACGGTGGTGTCGCCCACACCGAACGCACGCGCAAGCTCGGAGCTGTTCCAGGTTTGGCCGTGGTAGTGCGCGAGCATGGTCCAAAATCGGCGAAGGACAGGTGCCGGCACGCCAATGCCAAGCTGCGGGAGATCGCGTTCAAGAAAGTTTCCCACAAAGTCGCGACGCCAGTCGAAACTGGCAGCGTCGGTGGCCGCCAGGAAAGCGCGAGGGAAACCACCGCGCAACCAAAGGCGGTCGAGAAGGTCAAGGCCAGTCTCGTCCAAGGAAAATCCGGTCAGGTCATGGTAAGTGATACGGCCAGCCAGCGATTCTGCGCTTTGCCGAAGGAGTGCCGGAGAGGCGCTGCCGAGCACGAGAAACCGGCAGGGTATGCCGGCGCGGTCGACAAGGACGCGCAAACTTCGAAAGACTTCGGGAGCATGCTGGATCTCGTCGAGGACCACCAGGCCGCGCAAGGATTCGAGGGTCAGCATGGGATCGGCGAAGCGAGCTGCGGCACGAGGATCCTCGAGATCGAACCAAGTCTTCGCGCCCTTGTGGGCGGTGAATACCTGCCTGGCCAAGGTGGTCTTGCCGACCTGACGTGGTCCCAGGATGGCTACCACTGGCTGTCGATGGAGTAACCCGGCCACCTCACGAACATGGCGCATTCGGCGAATCATGACGACGACTCTACCTTGAAATTTCGTCGTCCCATATCGATATTTCAAGGTACTGAACGCGAGACCTGGCGTTGGGGCCACCCAAGCTGCCGCTGGCGACGACTGGCTTTCGATCTCCCCAAGGTAAACGGCTCGCCCTACAGGACCTGGTACTGCAGACCTAGAGCACCAGATGGCTTTACGTCCTGCTCGCCATACAGGTTCTTGTAGAAGGGGATCTGAAAGCGCGCGAACACCCAAAAGCCGCGAGCCGCATTGAAATACACGCCTGGCGCGGCCGACAGAAGTGCGCCACCAGTGTTGTCGACGGAGCTGGCAGATGTGTCGCCGGCCGCGGTGGCCTGGTCAACCCGTGCGTAGCGGCCATCGATGCCCACGTCCACGGCGACCGTAGCAATCAGCCGATACTGTCCATGAACGCTCCACAGGGCGGCATCGCCAAACTTGTACTTGCTGCCGTCGAAATAGGATCCGGTGGTGCGCATGCGGTACGAGAAATCAGCGAATCCCAGCCATTGGCCCTGTTCGAATCGGTAGTGAAGACCCAGGAACGGCCCCCAGCCACCGGTGCCGAGCTGGCCGTGGGGATCCACGGGAATCACGGTGCCCGTGCCATCCGTGGTCTTGGCACCGCTTGCGCCCGTGGGCATCATCAGACCACCGGCCAGCGCCAATTCCTGCACGCGCCCCCATCCCAGATTGATAGAGCGCCAGAGAGCATAGCGTGCACCCAGTTCGGCATCTCCGAGTCCGGTCAGGTGGGACGCGGTCTCATCGGTGCCGCCGCCAACGGTGTGAATCGTCTTGTCCAGCACCGGAAGCGTGGCGATGATGGATAGTCGTGTGATGGGCCTATACACGGCATTGAGACGGTACGACCACTGCGTGAGCTGATCCGTGTAGCCGGGCATTCCGTCGGTGCCCGCATCGACGCGCAAGTATTCGGTGTCGAGCTGCAGGCGCAAGAGACCGGTGATGGCCGCCGGATCGTTGGCCGCAAGCAGAGGATCCCCGCAGCCGCAGATAGAGCAAGCTTCCGCGGTCGGCGTAAAAGCCAAGTACGCGATCGCGACCATAAGGACCGAGGCCAACCCACGCCATTCGCTCACCCTGGGAATCCTGTTTCGCATGGCTCTAGGATGTGGGATTTTACCGAGAGTTTCGCTCAAATCTGAGCAATCTCGCTGCGACGAAAAGCCGCGGTGACTTCGCTCGATTTCCGCGCTACGAAGAGCAGAATGAGTACTGCTGTGCACGTGAGCGGACTGGCTGCGGGCGCTTCCGCAGGCGTTCAAGAACCAGTGTCTGCGGATCACAGTCGAACCGAGGTCACGAGCGAGTCGGAGCAGCAAGTTGGACTCGCGTGGTTGCTCAAGCTGCGCTGGGGTGCGGTCGGCGGTCAGTTGGCCGTCCTTGCGTTTGTCCGAGTCGTCTTGGATCTGGACCTCCCGTACTCGGCGCTGGTCGGGCTCACCACCTTTACGGCGATCACCAACGCGGCCCTGCTCGCCGTTCCAAGTCGTCGGGCAAAGGACTGGCGGTTGCCAGCTGTGCTCGTGATGGACTCGGTCGTTCTCACCGTGATGCTGGCGTTGTCCGGCGGGGTCACCAATCCGTTCACGGTATTCTTCTTGGTCCACGTGGCCCTTGCTTCGCTTCTGCTTGAGCCGCGCCTCGCCTGGACGTTGGTCGTCCTGACCGTCGTCGCGTTTGCTTCGCTCTTCTTCTTGCCGGCGCAGCACATGCTTCTTCACCACCATGGCGGGGCATTCTCCGCGCATCTCGTGGGCATGTGGGTCGCCTATGCTCTCGCCGCCGCATTCGTCGCGCAGTGCGTGGGCAAGGTGTCGCACGCCATCCGCGAACGGGATCGCAGGTTGTCGGCTATCGCCGGCTTGGCTTCGCAGAATGAACGGCTTGCCACGCTTTCCAGCTTTTCCGCGAACGCGGCTCATGAGCTTGGTTCGCCCCTGGCGACCATTGGTCTTGCGGCCAAGGAGCTGGCCATTGCAATTCGGCGAGGCGAATCGAAGCCATCCTTGGAATCCTTGGAGGCAGACGCGGATCTCGTGTGCCGGGAGGTTGCCCGCTGTCGAGAGATTCTGGCCGACCTGTCATCGCGAGCCGGCGAGTCGGTCGGCGAGATGCCGGTTCACACCACACCTTGCCGCGTGGTCGAGGAGCTTGCACGAGTGATGTCGCTGAGGCTCGCGCCCCACTTTCGCGCGACCTTCGCCGACGAAGCCGCTTCCAACTGCGACATCGTGGCCCCCGTGCGAACCCTGGCCCAGATGCTGCACAATTTGATTCGCAACGCTTTCGAGGCGCAAGAGGAGGCCGGTGTCGATAGTCCGGTCGAACTTCGCGTCGTGGTGGGCGAGCGGCTGTGGTTTCATGTGCTCGACCGAGGCAAGGGGCTGCCGGACCACGTCCGAGCGCGGTTCGGTGAACCCTTCCTGACCACCAAGGGTGACCGCGGCGGTCTCGGCCTCGGCATCTACCTGGCCCGGGCGTACGCGGAGCGCACCGGCGGAGATCTGTTGTTTCAAGATCGTGCTGAAGGCGGCTCGGACGTCGAGCTCTGCCTTACCCGCAACGCTGTCGGGAGCGCTCGGCGATGATGGCCACTGCGGCCACAACCGACTCCGGGCAAGCCTCGATCACGGGCGGCAACCACGGCCGCTCGGTTCTTGTCGTGGATGACGAAGATACCTTCCGTGACCGGCTAGTGAAAGCGCTCTCCGCGCGCGGCTTCGAGGCGACCGGCGCTGCTTCTGCCGAGGACGCACTTCGAGCCGCCCAGGCAGAGACACCCGAATGCGCCATCGTGGATCTGCGCATGCCTCGCCTTTCTGGCCTGCACGTAGTGCGCGGCCTGCGCCAGCTCGATCCAACCACTCGCATCGTGGTGCTGACCGGATACGGAAGCATCGCCACCGCGCTCGACGCGGTTCGATCCGGCGCGGTCCACTACCTGACCAAACCCGCCGACATCGACGAGATCATCGCTGCCTTCGACCATGATGGCATGCCAGCCGACGAACCTCCGCTGACCGAGGTTCCAAGTCTCGACCGCGTAGAATGGGAACACATCGATCGCGTGTTGCTCGGGTGCGACGGCAACATCACCCAGGCCGCCGCCCTGCTTGGCCTGCACCGGCGCTCGCTGCAACGGAAGCTCATGAAGCGGCCAAGTCAGCGCTGAACGTGGAAATGAATTCTTGCAGGTTACTCGCCGCTGGTTTTCAGCCATTCAAACGAAAGGAATCGCCATGAAACGGATTGTCTTTGGAATCGCTCTTAACTTGTTCGCCGTGGCCGGGGCCGTATACGGCAAGCCGGCGGAAAAGAAGGAGCCCGCGGCGGCGGCCGAGGCGCAGAAATCGGTGACACTCACCGGCCAGATTGGCTGCGCACACTGTGCCTTCAAGGTCGGCAACGAGTGCGCGGATGCTATTCGCGTGAAAGAAGCCGGCAAGGACGTCGTCTATCTCTTTACCCCCGATCCATCTCGCAAGCACGACACTGCGATGTGTGAGAGCGTGCGTGACGGCCAGGTTACGGGCGTGGTCAGCGACAAGAACGGAAAGAGGACTGTCAAGGTCAGCAAGATCCAGTTCGGCAAGTAGCCGGCTGGGCCGGCGCCTGATCCGGGCGAGGTTGCCGAATCTCTTGGCGGTGCTACACCAGAGGGGTGTCATCTCTAAATCAGAAGACCAGCACGACGCAGGCACTCCTCGTGGCGGCAATCGGCGGCTTCCTCTCCGTCGCTGCCGCATGTGGCGGAAAGGAGGCAGCAACCAGCCCCACGGAGCCGACCTCGCAGGTGGGCTCGAACGCCGCGGACGCGCACGCAGCGGAGGACGATAGCGCGGTGGGCTCCGATGCGAGAGCCGGCGCCGCTTTCGCCGATTCTGATTCTGGCGCCGCGGTCACTAGCTCCATGGACACCCCGCCGAATCCTCATACGCCGATTCCCGCGACCAAGTGCGCGTCCGGTCAGGTTCCCCATCCGGCGGTGACCTCGACCGTAGTTGGCTCCATCACACAAGACGAGTTCGCCTCGCGGTGCGCGGCACAGAATGGCATTTTCGAGATCCAGCCCCTGTGCGGTGGCTCGAATTCGTGCCGAGGCATGTCCTACGACTCGGGCTCGGAGACCTTGACCGAGCACTCGTGCCAGGCGACCAATACCTGCGCCGGCTATAGCTGCGTCGTGTGCGGCTGAGCCCTGACACCTTCGATATTCAACCGTCGCGGCGAAGCGAGCACCAGAATCCGAGTTCGATGCTGCGCGCGAGCCACGCGCGAACATGGTCCGGCAGCTCCGCTCGTTCCTCGGCGGGGCAAGCGCTTTCGAGGCACCCGAGCGCGTCGCCTACGGAGTGACGCCCCAGCAGCGTGAGCAGTTCGGCTTCGCGAGCTTCGATCGGGATACTCGCCGTGCCCGCTTCGCGCCGTACGATCGCCCAGGTTTGCGGCCGAACAAGCAGTGGAGGCAGCTCGACAGTCGCGCTGCTCGGATTTGCGACTAGCGCAGTACGAAGCACGACCAGCGCGCGGTGCTCCTCGACGATACGCAATGCTGGGAGCGGCACCAGATGCCCAGTCAGAAGCTCGGTCGCATCGCTTGCCAAGGGACGAAAGGGCGGCGAGCGCTCCGCGCGAAACACCTCCCGATAGGCAGCGTCGATACGGACACTTTCGATCAAGGCGAGGCGCCAATCGGGTGCGCTCTCGTCCAGCGCGTCCTCGAAAAATGGGCGAAAACCATCGGCGATCTGCTCGATGTCCCAGCCGCCCGGCGGGTGCGCAAGCAGGTAATTGGCAGCCACCGCATTGAAGTCCCAATAGCCCATCAGACGCGCGGTGAGCGGAAAGCCAGCATGGAGCACGCTGAACAATCGGAACCAATACTGCCGGTTGTAGACCGCGAGTCGTTCAGCTGCGCCGGACAACGGCCCGTCCAGCGCTTCGCTGCATAGCTGGGGGTCGTACTCGGCCGTCGCGGCCGTGAGTGTGCCGCTCGCGCGATCGAGCGGCGTTCGCAGCATGCTGCTGAACCGCGCTTGAAAGTCGGCGAGCCAGCCAGGCGCGGAGCGGCTCATCGACGCGCCTCCCGTGCCTTTTCCAGTTCCACCAACACCTCGAGCAGCGGCGGAATGCGGGCGTCCCACTCAATCAACGTGGGAAAGGGGCCGCCCATGCGCCACGCGCGTGCGTAAAGCTCCCAAACTGGCTTTGCGACGGGGTGGTCGTGCGTGTCCACCAGCGTCCCGTTCGGCTCACGCGTGTGGCCCGCTAGGTGCACCTGCAGCACACGCGAAAAGTCGATCGTTGCTAGATAGTCGTCCGCATCGAAGCCGTGATTCTGGCTGGAGACATACACGTTGTTGATGTCGAGCAGCGACCAGCAGCCGGACTCGCGCACCACGGCCGTATAGAATTCCCACTCGCTGAGGGTGGAAGCGCGGAACTCGACATAGCTTGACAGGTTCTCGATGGCGAAGGGCCTGCCAAGCCGGCGCTGCACATCGTGGGCGCGCTCGGCCGCGAGTTCGACCAATTCTGGGACGTACGGCGTGGGCAGCAGATCGTGGTGGCTCACGCCGTGAGCGCCGGTCCAGCACAGGTGATCGCTGACAAATGGAGCGTCCACGGCATCCGCCAGGCGCGACAGAGCATCGAGGTAGCGGCTGTCGAGTGGCGCGTGGCCGAGCAGGTTCAGCCCAACCCCGTGCAACACAACTGGGTAGCGTGCCCGCACGCGTTCGAGCCGCGCGCGCGGCGTGGGCGCGGCTCCGAAAAAATTCTCGCTGATGACCTCGAAGTAGTCTACCTGCGGAGCGTGTTCGAGGACGTAATCGTAGTGTGGCACGCGCAGACCAAGGCCGAGCGCCTCAGGGGCAAGCCCACGCGCGCGGCCCAGGGATTCTGCTTGTTCGGGGGAGAACGCCACGCTTCTGAACGTAGCGCTTCGAACAAAGGATCGCGAGGCCAGTCGGCAAAAACCGCGTTAGCCAACTGTTCGAGGAGGCGCACAGACCTGGAAACCTTCAGGCAACTCGGGCGTCCAATAGGGTCATGGCGCGTGGGTTTGGAGCATTGATGTCTTTGCACCACCAACCTTCCATCCGCAAGCAAGGCCGCTTGTCACCGGTGTTGTCGATGCAGGAGCGTGAGCTTCCTTTACGCGGCTCCCGGTCGCCTCAGGCGCGTTCTTCCTGAAGACGAGCTCCCGCCGGGCGCTCCTCGACGGCTGCTCGTTCAGGCTGCCTGATTGCCAACGCCGCCACCCACGGCAGCGCGAAGGCCACGAACAGAAGCTGCAACTTCACCACACAGCTTAGGGCGCCGCCCAAGGCCGAGCCGAGACAACCGCCGAACATCTGGGTCAATGTGGTCACGCCGCTTATATGACCTCGGTCGCAATTGCTGGTCGAGACGTTGGTGATATTGATGAGATTGTTGAAGCCAAGTGACAGCGAAAAGAGCGCCGTCCACGTCACGAAAGCGGCCGGCCTTCCAGCCAATCCCAGGCCGACCATCGCCACCGCCGCGGCCGCATAGACCACCCGGTCGAGCACGCGACGTTCGACCTTGCCCAGCACCCAGCCTGCGGCAAGCAGGACCGTCACGTACGCCGTGCCGTTTAGTAAAAGAATGTGAATCGCGCGATCCCGCGGCCAGCCGTGGTCACGAATCAAGATGACCAGCATGAAGGTACTGAAGAAGGAAGAGCAGTAGCCGCTCAGCCCTTCCATCAAGCATGACCGACGCACAACCGGGTTCCGCCACAGGACCAAGAGCCAATGCTCGGGCTTGGCGCTTGCCACGGAAGCCACTTTCGAGCACTTGCGTGGCAGAGCCAGCACGCCGAACGTCGCCATGCCGGCGAATAGTCCAGAAGAAATCAGAAATGTCGAAGGTAAGCCAAGCTTGCGAGCGAAAAGATTGCCGAACCAAGGACCGATGGCCATAGTTCCGAGGGAGAGTGTTCCCCGATACCAACCCGCAAAACCGTGCCCCAAGCCCTTCAGCTCGCCAAGGAAGATCGCGTTCATCGAGACGATACGAAACGAAATGCAGAAACCCACGAACGTCATCAGCGGCGGCAAGAGGAACCAGGTGCCAAGCCGAGGAATCAGCAGAAAGCAAATCGCCAAGACGGCGCTTGCCTGCCCGTAGAGCCCCCGGGGATTGCCTCGACTGACGAGCACGCCCGCCGGCAACGTTCCGAGCGCCAGACCGAGGGTCTCGGACGCGCTGATGAGCCCAAGCTGCCAATTCGTGGCCTGAAGCGAAAGGCCGAAATAGGTGAGAAGAATCTTGTTGATACCAATCGTCGTGCCCGAGACGATGGACAGAGCAACGAACTTCGCCAGGAAAGCGTGCACGAGCTGTCCTTCTAGGTGCCGACGAGTGCACCAGACGATGCCGGCGCTGCAACTTTTCGCGTCCGCTTGTTCAGACGGCCCCGCAAGCGGCGGCGCTCCTTGAGCACCTCGATGAAGGCTTCGAGGCGCGTCTTGAGCTGCCCGTGGTCACTTTGCGAATAGTCGCTTGAGACATCGAGCACCGGCAGGCCGTTGCTCTGCAAACGATCAATGAAGTCCTTCTTCGTGAGCCCGTAGCAGGCGCAAAACTTGAGATAGACGTAGAGGACGCCGTCAACATCGTATTCCCGCGCCAGGCTTTCCGAGAAGTCCACGGCCTTGGACATAGGCTTGCGATTCGCGCAAGGTGCCTGGTCGAGATAGCCATTGGCAAGCGAGGAAAAGACATCGCCCTCCTCCACAAGCGTTTGGTAGACGGGCCGCAGGCCCGCGCAGTGGTCTTCCACCACCACGGCTGCCCCAAGCTCGTCCTCGACGATATCGAGAAGCCGGCGGTCGCCATCGGCCATGATGCTACCTGAGACCAGCAAGCGGATGGGCCTCGTCCCATCCCGCGTCTGGCTCTCCAATTGCCGATAGACCGCCGTGTATTCCTCGATGAGCCGCTCGGGCGGCAACAGGTAAAGGCCTTTCACTAAATCTAGAAAGTCCCCGCCACTAAGTGGCGGCTGAGGACGCTTTCGAAGCTCTGAGATGCTCTTGAGCAGCCGCCGCGCCTGATTGTAGAGAACAATCTGGCTTCGCACATCGGTCTCCAAGATTGTCCTGCCCGTCAACGTCTCGAGATCGCTCTTGAAGTGGAGGATTTCGTCGCGAAAAAAACGACGGGAGGAGGGCTCGTCGCAATTCTTCGGCACATTGATGAGCTTGGTCGGTACGAATTGCTCGATGACCTCGCTGGCGCGTTTCATATTGCCGCACGCGTGCGGGCTGTAGACCTTGTCGACGGCGCGAAACAGGGGATGGCCCGAGGCGAAGCCACCGATGCAGCTCTTGGTGTGATCGCAAAGAACGCTCTGGGTGTGTAACTCGCCCGCGCCGACCATGGTCGGATCCCCCGCCTTCATCAGACGCACAGCCTGGACGCCGGACGCGCGCAGCAGCTCCAGCGGCGTGTACGCGCACAGAAAGCCGACCTTCTTGCCCGCGCCGCTGGCGATGAATCGATCCTCTTCTTTCGCCAGTAGGTCGAACACGGGCTTGAGGATTCCAGATCCGGCGCTCGCCGGAACAGCCTCCTGCACAACCTTGTCGCGCGCTTCCTTTGCCGCGTAGACAGCGGCGCCGACAGCACCGGCGAAGATCATGTCGATGCCCGGGCAGGTGACAAAGGTGGTCTGCAGAAGGTCTTCCAGGGTCTTCCACATGCCGCGATTGTTCGAGACGCCGCCGGTAAACACCAAGGCCGGCTCCAAGCCGATGCGCCCCAGCAAGTTGGTCACGCGACGGGCCGCCGACAGGTGCACGCCTGCCGCTACGTTTGCCCGTGAATCCAAATCCTTATCCCGCTCGCCCCGAGCCCGCAACGAAATCATTTCGGACTCTGCGAAGACCACGCACTGACTGCTGACCACGGCAGGGTTCTTCGCCTGCAAAGCCACATCGCCCAAGTCGTGCAGCTTGATGCCAAGAAGTGCGGCCGCCTTTTCCAAGAAGCGACCGGTTCCGGCTGCGCACTTGTCGTTCATCACGAACTCGACAACCTTGCCGGTATCGCGGTCGACCTTGATGGCCTTCGAGTCCTGCCCGCCAATGTCGAGGATCGTTCGCGCCTCGGGAATGAGCGCGTGGGCGCCCATAGCATGACAACTGATCTCGGTCACGACGCTGTAGGGGACGTCCTTGAATTCCAGTGAAATCCGCCCGTAGCCGGTCCCCACGATTTGGGCCAGCTCTTTTCGACGGACCTTCGCAAGCCGTAGGAGCTTTTTCACCAAGGTGTCCGCCGTCTCTTGCATGAAGAGCCCGGTGGGCACCATTGCTGTATATATTTCGTCGCCGACCAAGAGCGTACCCTTCGACGCCCGAGAGCCCAAATCCAAGCCAAGAACTGGCCTGCCGGCCACGTGCGACCATGCCCGCTTGCCAATGACGTCCGCGATGTTCATGACGAGGCCACCTGCAAATGAACCTGTCTCGGCTGCCGATAGGCTGGATTGTCGGCGAGCATTTCGATGAAAGCCTTGACTCGCATTTTGATTTCCTCGGTGACCGGATCGGCGTGCGCGGTCCCCTCGACCGCCAGCACAGGAATGCCCTTCTTGGTAAAAAAGTCCTGCTCCATCTGTCGGGTCAAGCTGGTGTACGGGCAGCCGGTCGTTCCCGACACAATCACGCCCTTGGCTCGTGTGCGCTTCACTTCCTCCTCGATGCGCAATTTTCTAGCGCTGGCCACGGCGCCGGCTTGGTCCGAGCTTTCGCCCTTGAGCTGCATGTCGAGCAAAAACTCAGCAAGCGCTTGCAGCGGCTGCACGTCTTCGCGATAAAGCGTGGTGATAGCCATCAACGATCCGACGATGGCGCCACCCGATTGATCGATCGTCTTGGTCACGTCCATGTTGAACATGTTTCCGGCCAAAACCAGAGGCACAAAGGGCGCGACGGGCTGATGAGCAGCCCACTGCAATTCGCCAATCAGCGAATCGAGCAGCTCGACGAAAAGCTCGCGGTTCTCATCGAAGTTCGTCACCGAATGGTAGTCGCCGGATGCGAGCAAGAGCTGACTGACCCGTGTCATCGGGAAATACATGGGATTGGCCAAGCGCAGCTCCAGCACCTTGATGATCCGCCGAGTGACGTCGTTCTTCTTGCGGATCAGCTCGCCCAGGCGGACCTCGTCAACGTCGTGGCCGCACAGCCAACGAGCCACCCGTCGCGCTTCCTCTTCGTAGAACCCGACATACTCCGGGCGTCGCGCCGGATCCATCTTGAACGCAGTCAACGGCTGCACGACGTGAAGGTCGTATCCATCGGCACGCGCCAGCTCGCCTACGGTAACACTGGGCTCGCAGGCTCCACCAAACTGGAGGATCTTGCGCACCGCCGTGCCACCCGGCTGGCGCATGCGCAGTCCAAGCCCGCCGATCTGCGACTTGATGACGGTGCAAAACTCACTTGGAATGTGGAAGTAGCTTTCCGCCAGCGAGACCGCTTCGTGGCTGCGGTTGCGCATTCGGGCCATGTCGTTTGCCGGAATTCCGCCGCAGGCTCGAATAAGCGGCGCCCACCACGGGTTCATCCCTGTGACGACCGGCGTTCCCGCCCGGGCGGCTGCCTCGACGTCGTCCCAGCGATAGGCCGCCGCCATCGCATCGAGCATTTGTTCGGCGCGATGCTCTTGCACACTCACGGTGCGGCTCCCGCCACCTCGGCGGCCGCACCAGCCGCGTGGCAGTGGTTCTTCTTGTCGAGCAGCACTTCGATAAACGCTTCGATGCGCGTGCGGATCTGACCTTCGCTCGAATGCGAGTAGTCGCTCGACAGTTCCAGGAACGGCAAACCGGCATTCTGAAATTCGGTCAGGTAGGTCTTCATGCCCACGCTGTGGGTGGGGCAGAACTTGAGATAGGTGTAAAGAACGCCATCCACGTCGTACTCACGGCCCAAATTGGCGGCGAAGCGAGCGGCATCCTGAAGGGGCTTCATGCGCGCGCAGGGCGCTTGGTCGAGGTAGCCGTCCACCAGAGACTGCAACGGATCACCGCTCTCCGAAAGCACGTGGCAGAAGGGACGAACCCCGGTGCACACGTCCTCGGCCACCACCACGCCACCGAACTCCTCCTCCAGGATTTCGTGCACTTTGCGATCGCCGTCAGCAATCACACTACCCGAGATCAAAAAACGCAGCGGCGGATCGCCCACCTGGTCGCCGATCGTAGCGCTTAGTCGGTCGTAGAGCCTCTGCAAGGCCGGCAGAGCGGTGTCCGCGTCCAAATAGTAGTAGGCCTTTGAGATCTCCAGGAAGTCACGCCCCGACAGCGGCGGCGTGCGCAGTTTGCGAAGGTCGGAGATCTTGCGCAAAAGCCGCCGCAAACTGTTGTACTTCACAATCTGTTCGTGAAGTCTCTCGTCGGAAATCGGCTGACCAGTCTTGCTCTCAAGGTCCCGCCGCATGTCCTGCAGCTCCAACCGAAAGAACGACCGAGACGACGCCTCGGTGCGTATCTTCGGCAGGTTGAGCAGCTTCACAGGCACGAAGCGGTCGAGCACCTCCGAGACGCGCTTGACGGTGTTGCAGGTGTAGAAGTTATAAACGCCGTCTATCGCTGCATACAGAGGATCGCCCGACGAGAAGAATCCGAGGCAGCTCTTGGTGAAATCGCAGTAGATGCTCTGGGTGTACCGCTCACCTCGGGCGACGGTCTCCGGATCGCCCGCTCGAAACAGGCGAATGTGGCTTGCCCCGGACGCCGAAAGCAGCTCCAGCGGCGTGTAGTTGCACTGGTAGGCGAAGCGCTTTCGGCCATCGTCCCGTCGAATGAAAGCTTCTTGGCTCGCCTGGATCAGGCTCTGCAGTTCCTGCAAGAGTGGCTCGGACTCGTGCGGGGATGGCTTCGAGGAGGACACCTCAACCGTCTCTGCGCCGCGCTTGGCCCGGGCACCCGTTGGCACCACGCTAGCTAGGACTGCCTTGCCCGCATAGGCAGCGGCACCCAAGGCGCCAGCGAAGACCAGATCGAGGTTGGACGGCGTAAACGCATGTCCGAGCAAATCCTCTAGCACCTTGCGCATGCCCGGGTTGTTGGAAACACCGCCGGTGAAGACCAACTCCTTCTCGATGCCGATACGGCCAAGCAGATTCTGTACGCGACGGGCCGCCGAGATGTGCACGCCGGCTGCGATGTCGGCCAGCGACTTGCTGTCGCGCGGCCCATCCGCAAGCCCCTCGGCCTTGGCACGCAAGGTGATGATTTCTGTCTCCGCAAAGACCACGCACTGACTACTGACCGTATTGGGCTTGCTCGAGGCAAAGACCAGCTTGCCGAATTCCTCCAGCTCAACGCCGAGAGTCTGTGCCGACTTCTCGAGAAAACGCCCGGTGCCCGCCGCGCACTTGTCGTTCATGACGAATTCCAGCACCTTCCCTGATGTGGGCTCGACCTTGATGGCCTTCGAGTCTTGGCCACCGATGTCGATGATGGTGCGTGTTCCAGGAACCGCGACGTGTGCGCCCATGGCATGGCACTTGATCTCGGTGATGACTTCGAAAGGAATGTCCTTGAAGTCGAGGGCGATGCGACCATAGCCCGTGCCGACCAGCCGCCCCACGTGCTTCCGTTCGAGGCCGGCCGCTTGGAGCAGCTCGGACAACAGCTCGTCCGCGGTCTCTTGGGTGTAAAGGCCGGTTGGCACAATGGCGGTGTGGATTTCTCCGCCGACGAGCAACACGCCCTTGGACGAGCGTGAGCCGATATCGAGGCCGACGACCGGTATATCGAGCGGCTTTGAAAATGGAGACTGTCCGAGTACGTCTGATGCCTTCATACTGTTCCTGTCATGCAACTTGGGCAGGGACTTCTTCAACCGCCGCCGGTGGCTCGTTGCTCTTGATGTCACTTTCCGAATAGGGCTTCCACTCGGAGCGATTGGCGGACGTGGCGACGTTGCCATGATTGGCGACATTGCCGAGACCGGTCTGTTCGTAGCGTCCTGCAAAAATAGCGGCACCCAAGGCGCCAGCGAAGATGAGGTCGAGCGGCGGCTTGGCGAAGCTATGGCCAAGCAAGTCTTCAAGAACCTTCCACATGCCGCGGTTGTTCGATACGCCGCCGGTAAAGACCAACTCCGGCTCGATACCCACCCGGTTGAGCAAATTGTGCACCCGGCGCGCGGTGGCCAAGTGCACGCCCGCAGCCACGTTAGCTCGGGCGCCGATGTCTTTGTTGCGCTCGCCTTTGGCTCGGAGTGAGATCACTTCCGATTCGGCGAAGACCACGCACTGACTCGAAATGGGAGACGGGGCGACGGCTTCCAGCGACGAGTCGCCCAACTGATCGAGTTGCAGTCCCAAGAGCACTGCGGCCTTCTCGAGAAAGCGGCCCGTCCCCGCTGCGCACTTGTCGTTCATGACGAACTCGACGACCTTGCCGCTCTCCGGATCGATCTTGATGGCCTTCGAGTCCTGACCGCCGATATCGATGATGGTGCGGGTCTTGGGCAGAACGGCGTGAGCGCCCATCGCGTGGCAGGTGATTTCCGTGACCACCTGGTAAGGCACGTCGGGAAACGCCAAGGTGATGCGTCCGTAGCCGGTGCCGACGATGTAAGCGAGCGAGCTTCGCAGCGCATTGGCCTTGCGCAGGAGCTTGGTAATGAGCTCCTCCGCGGTCTTCTGCATGGAAACCCCGGTGGGAATCAAGGCGGTCTCGACGACGTTGCCGTGCACGAAGACGCCCTTCGATGCGCGCGAGCCGATGTCCAAGCCAATGACCGAGCGATCTGAGCCATGCTTCCAAGAATTGCCGGAGAGAATTGTTCTGATGTCCACGGGCTACCTTTCGACAGTGCAATTGAGAGGGGTTAGCGCAACATCTCCATGAACGTGCGAACGCGCATGATCTGCTCCTCGGAAGGGCGCTCTTTGTGCACGTTGGTTTCGAGGCCAATGAAGGGAACTCCCAGCTTCTTGAAGTGCGTGCGCTCCATTTGCTGAACGATCGAGGCGTAGGGACACCCAGTCGTTGCCGTGGAGATCACGCCCTTCGACGCTGTCTCGCTGACCAAGCTCTCGATCCGATGCCGGCGAAACGTCGCTGACGCGCCCGCGCCTTCCCCCAATTCGCCTCGCGACTGGGCATCGAGCAGATAGTGAGCGAGCGATTCCAGAGGAGGCACGTCTTCCCTATAGTCGACGGTTCCGACGAGAATCCATCCGAGGATGGCGCCCTTGGATTCCTCGATAACCTGCAAGATGCTCGGACTTACCGCTCCGCCAGCCAAAACCAACGGAACGAAGCGCTCTTTGGTCGGTGAAAGTGAGGCAACCTCCAACTCGGCAATGAGCAAATCGAGAACGCGCAGGTACTCCTGCGGATTGCCGTAGCAGTGCGAGCTTCCGTTGAGAAGCTGAGACGTTGGCACTGAGGTCAAGTAAAGCGGCGCCCTCTTGCGCAGGTCGAGGAGCTTTCGTAGCCTGCCGAGCAGGCGATTCTTCTTGTGTAGCTCCTCGGCCAAACGGTCTTGGTCGACGGGCTTGCCCGTCAGCCATTGAGCGATGCGCTCGAATTCTTCCGACAGAACGCGAAGCACTTCTGGGCGTTTGTCCTCGGCACGAAAGGCGTGAACGCCTTCGATGGTCATGACGTCGTAGCCTTTACGCCGCAACATCTCCAGCACCATGCCGATGGGCTCGCAGCCGCCACCAAAGTGCAGAATCCGACGAATCGTCTTTGCGGTTCGCAAGTGCAGGCGGCCAGCTACCACTTTGACCATCGAGCAAAACTCCGATGGTATCTGCAGCTCACTCTCGCCGACCGCCTCCGCCTCACGACTCCGTTCGCGCCACAACTCGGCCATGGCGATGGGAACCGTGTCGCAGGCGTAGATGAGGGGCGCTTCCCAGGTCGACCCGCCCCATACAGCTTGCAGTCCCGCCTCGGCTCTTCGCTCGATCTGATCGAATGAAAACGATGCAACCAGCGTCCGAAGTGCCTTGAGTCCGGTCGTCGGTTGCGGCGCCGTCGCTGCTGCCGGAAGTGTCTCGCGTGGCGTCGTAACGAGGCTGCTCATGACCGTCTAGAGATGCACGCCCCGTGCCGCCGCATTTACATATTTAGGAGGTTCAATTCCTTAAATCGAGGCGCCCATTTTGCTGGTGGGTGCTGCCTAGGCAACAGCAGGTGAACACCTGCTGCTAGCTGAACATCTCGATGAAAGCGCGTATGCGCGTCAGCAACTGTCCCGTGGGCGGACCGACCTGGAACGAGCCTTCGAGCGCGATGCTGGGCACCCCTCTTTTCTGGAAGAAGTCGCGCTGGATTTCTTTGTGGATGCCTACGTAGCTGTAGAAAGGCCCAGGATGTCCCGCTGAAGATACTGCTCAATCAACGCCACTCGCTCGGGGTCGTCGTGCGCGTTCGGCCGATTCAGCGCCTCGACGCGATAGATGTCGAAGCCCTCGTCTTTCAGCAGCTCCCAGGCGATATTCAGTGGCTCGCACATCGCATTGTACGTTGCTAGCCGCTTCACCGTGCGACCGAGGCGGAGATAGAATTCACCAAGAACGCCACCCACCATCGAGCACGATTCTTTGGGCAGGTGAAAATAGTCCTCCGCTGCCGTCAGAGCCTCGGCTGAGCCCAGCCGCCCCATTTCGTTGATGGAGATCGGGAGAGTTCCACAGGCGTAGAAAAACGGCGACCAAACGCCACCGCTCATCCAGGCTGCCGGCGTCCCAGCCTGCCAGGCTGCCTCGCAGTTGGGGATGTAGCCCGTGACCAAGTCAAACAGCGTCTGGACCGCTTTCGAATAGTGATGGTCGCGTCGAGTCTGCTCGATGTACGCCAGTTGACTCTCGAGCGCATCCGAGGTTCGCAGGAGGCTTGGATCGTGATGGGTCCGCGCGCGGATCAGTCGGGTTCTCCCATTCTGTAACTACTCCGAGGCTGTCAGCACGGACAGCTTGGTGATGCCTGCTCGATCGACGGCGCTCATGGTCCTGGCCACCAGGCCGTAGTTGACGTCGCGATCGGCGTTGAGATGCACAATCAACTCGGGATAGGTAGCCTTCAGGCCACGCAACTCCGGCTCGACCGCGAGCAAGTCGATCTCCCGTTTGTCGATGTACACCTTGCCGCCGGCCGCGATACTGAGATTGATGGAACGCTTGGGCTCTTGATTGGTCGCGGAGGTTTTCGCGGTTTGGGGCAGATTGACACGAATGGTATTGGCCAAAAGAGGCGCGGTGACGAGAAAGACCACGAGCAGAACCAACATGACGTCCACGAGCGGCGTCACGTTGATTTCGCTCATCACCTCCTCGCTCTCGCCTTGAGCTGCGAAGGCCATTAGACCGTTGCCTCGCGGCGGTCGAACGAGCCGGTGCGTTCAACGTGGAGCTTCGTCTGGCGCGGCTCCTTGGCCACCGCGCCAAGGAGGCTCGAACCGAATTGCTCGAGATCCGAGACCTGAACCTTGAGGCCGCGCACGAAATAGTTGTAGGCCAGCACGGCTGGCACCGCGACGGCGATGCCAATGCCGGTTGCGACCAACGCCTCACCTATGGGCTTGGCCACGACTTCCAGACTTGCCGAGCCCGACGTTCCAATGGCTCGCAGAGCGTGGATGATGCCGAATACGGTACCGAAGAGGCCAACGAACGGCGACGTGCTACCGATACTGGCGAGCACGGCTAAGCCCGATTCGGAGGCACGGCGCTCTTGAACGATTTGGGCTTGGAGCGCCCTCTCGATGGATTCCCGCGGGCTCTCGTCTCCTTCCGACTCGGCCTCGGTCACCGCCGACAAGCCGGCTTGCGACAGGCGCCAGAGCGGCCCTTTGTGGTCTTTCAGCTTCCGCAGTGTCGACAACTTGGTTGCGGATCCGAGAGCGCTAGCAAAACGCCGGTTCTGCGCTTTCGCAACCCAGCGCTGGCGAGCTTTGACGAGGACCAATGCCCACGTGAGCACCGAGGCAAAGAGCAAGAGACCGAAGGTCCCTTGGACAATGAGCTTGCTTACCGAATCAGACATGGCGACTTTGTTTCCTCACTGCAAGTGGAAGACAATAGGAACGTTGACCCAACCCGCGGCCGCTTCGCCGCCCTGCCGAGCCGGCACGAAGGTCCAACCGTGAACCGCCTCGACCGCAGCTTGGTCGAGAACGTCGCGGCCGCTGGAGTTGACTACTGAAATAGTCGTCGGCCGTCCGTCGGACGACACGCGTACCCGCAGCAGAACTTGGCCTTCCCAGCCTCGACGGAGCGCAATTTCGGGATAGGCCGGTCGCGGATTCTTGAGATAGTTGGCTCCTTCGTGAGCAGCCACGGGCGGAGGCGACGCAGCCTTGACGACCGGCACGGGGGGCGCCGCGATGGCACCCGTGCCCTTGCCGCTTGCCATGGCCAGCGAGGGCTCGTCGCCCACGGGCAGAGCGGGTAGCTCGGTCGTCGGCGCCGGCGCCTGCTGGGGAACAAGCGGCTCCAGCTTGGCCACAGTGCGCGGCTCAGGCTTGTGGATTTCGGCCTTGCGCGCCACCGGTGTCGGCTTCTCCGGCTGGATGGCGGCGGGTTGCACCGCTGGTGGTGGGGCCGGAGGCGGCGCGATCATCTCGATGACAACCTGTTGCTCGCGTGCCGTCGGCGTGGACGCCGACGCATGCGCAAACCGATAGGCGAGCACTCCGTGGAGAGCGACCGAGAACAGCACGAGTGCTACTACCTCGCTGCGATTTAGCCGAGGCGCCGATGGCGTCCAAGCTACCGCCGCGCCGGCACCAGTTACCGCGACGTCATCGAACGCGTCCGGTAGGCTCACAACTTGTTGCTTGATTGCTCCGAGCTGCATGGTGTCCTCGAAGCCGAGATAGAGCAGAAGTCGTGCCACGCACGAGAGCCAGAATTGGCGACGATTTCTGACTTGATAAGAACGCCCGCTGTGGCTACAGCAACAGTCGAGCAGCAAACCCTACCGATAAAGAGCCAACCCGAGCGCCGCGGCGCCCAAAATCAGGAAGGCTGGATTGAGCCGAGTAGCCGTCAGGATGACGAACGCCGCCCCAGCGAACGCAAGCTTGTCCCAACCGTGGGCAAGGGCCCGAGCCCAACCATTTCCAGGGACGCCAAAGACCGAGCGTCCCATGTCGTAGGCGGTCCAAAGCAACAGCCCAACCACGACAGGTCGAACCACCACCAGCATCCCGGCAACCGTCTTGCTATCCTTCACACCGAAGAAGAGCACGATCATAACCAGCATCAGCACCGTGGTTGGAACCACCGTGCCGGCGGCGGCGGCGACCGCCCCTGAAAAGCCGGCGACTTTATAGCCGACGTATGCCGACACTTGCGGTGCAATAGGACCGGGCAGCGCATTGCCCACGGCGACCGCGTCGGCAAATTCCCCGGCGTTCGTCCATCCGGCAGCCACCACTTCCCGTTGCATGAGCGCCAAGGAGGCCGGACCGCCGCCCCACGAGAAAAAAGCGACCCGCGTGAACACCACGAAGAGATCGAGCAACAGTCTCATGGTCAAGGAATACAGCAATTTCCCGCCGCGCACGAGGCGCGGCGGGGCGATCTTTCGAGAAATCTAAGCTCGGGTCGAAGCTAAGCTACGGGATGGAGGGTCTGCAGCGACTCAGCACCGTAGAGCGGAAGCAGACGCTCCCGTTCCAACTCGGCGATGGCCTGTTGCAGAGGCCGAGGATCGATCCAGCTGCGCACGTCGAAGTCCTGCGGAATGAACTTCCATTCCGCCAGGAAATGCGTGAAGTCGGCCAGGGCCTCTACCGACGACTCGGCAAGATCCGTGCGCAGATGGCGATGAACATCTTTGCCGTAGGCGCGCACGACTGCCGATTCCGACGAGTGCGTTTCCTTCGCGACATAGCGGATCGCCTCGTCGCGATGCGCTTCGGCCCATTGTCCTGCTAAGAGAACCCGTTTCAAGACCCGCACCGCAATTGACGGCTCGCGGTCGAGCAGCGACTGATCCACCGTGAGCGTACGCGGCGATCCGTTGTTCACGCGCACCTTCGGATCTGGATGGCCGCCTACGTCGTAAACGATGCGCGCACCGATGGCATCAGCCAGCTCGAGACCGCGTGAGCCCTTGTGAAAGATGACGTCCACATCACCGCGCGCCAGGGCTTGCGCCTCGCGCCCACTCGCCAGAGCTTCGTCGAAGCCTTCACGGCCCACGGTGTTTGCCTCGGGACGCGGCAGCTCGACAAATTGCACGTCCTTTTCTGAAAGCCCCTGCGTTTTCAGCGCGGCGACGTAAGCGCGAATCGTCGTGGCCTTCCAGAAATCGACAAGGTCGTTTGGTCGCGTTGCCACGCCCAGCCGCTTGCCCTTCAGATCGGCGACGCCGTGAATGTCCGAATCCCGACGGGTGAGGATAACCTGAGACTCGTCGGTCCACGTCAGTCCAATGACTCGGGTGGCCCTTCGATTGGAGCGTGCCCAGATGGCCGGGATGTTTCCGCCCTGACGGAAAGAATTGGACAGCCAGTGATCGAAATGGGAATTGCGAAGCTTTGCGTCGGTTTCGTCCTGAAGTGTTCGCACGTCGATGCGGTCGAGTCGGAACTCTTCCTCGATCCAACCACGCTGGGCTGCAATACCAAGCGGGGTGGGAACCGGGCAACGGGTGTACCAGAGTGTCTTCGTTGAAGTTGGCAGTGTGCTCATCGCAAGCTCCTTACAAGCCTGAATTGTTTTGTGTTGGATGGCGTGCGGCGCGCCCCCTTCGTCGGTGCGCATGCCGTACAGTCCGCACGACGTTGCATCAGCACGCGCACCGACCTCCCCCTCCGTTGCCGCAAATGAGAAATAGGTCGAAATGTTGGCTCACCCTTTCCACTGCCTGCCACTCCCGACGCGTGTGTTGAGGTAGTTCGTCGTCTGAGAAAAGGATCGAACACAGGAGCTGTCAGATGTCGCGAAGAGGGTGAGCCATACTGGCCTCTACTGCAACGTCAGTGCCATTCGAAACGGTCGCAAAACAGACCTTCCAAGGGGAGAGCTGCTTCTACGGCAACAGATTGCCAGCAGGGCTGGCGGTCCGGCAGCACCCGGCCGAGCAAAACGGTCTGCGCTGGCTTTGCCGAATCCGCCGCACTCAAAAAGGGAACACACCGGATCTCACTGCTGCTATGAAGAGGTGTTGGTCCTCCTAACGTGAGCCCCGCACAGCCCGAGACACCATGACGAACATGCTATTCACGCCCTTCCAGATTGGCCCGCTGGCCCTCTCCAACCGCGTGGTTGGGCTTCCCATGTACCTGGCCTATCCCGACCCGGACCATTTGGTGAATGAGCTGGTGCTGGACTACTACGCCGAGATGGGCGCGTCCGGCGCTGGCATGATAGTCGTGGAAAACGCGACGGTCGAACCGCGTGGCCTGTGCAATCCCCGCACGCTGCTCACGAGCGACGAGCGCCGGGACGATCGCTTTCTGCCTGGCCTGACCAAGCTGGCGGCGGCCATCCAGCGAGGCGGCGCCAAGGCCGTGCTGCAGATTCATCACGCCGGACGATACGCGAAGCGCCCCGACCGGGTCGCCCCCTCGGCAGTCAAAACCTGGGGGGCCGTGCCCAAGGTCATGGACCAAGCCGACATTGACGGGACGATCGCGGCCTTCGCCGCCGGCGCGCGCAGAGCCGTGCAAGCCGGATTCGATGCCGTGGAATTGCATGGAGGAACCGGCTATTTGCTTTCGCAATTTCTCGCCGCGCGTACCAATTCGCGGGACGATGGCTACGGTGGCGACGCCGAACGACGCATGCGCTTTCCGCTAGAAGTTGTAGCTGCGGTTCGCTCCGCCGTGACCTCGGGCTTTCCCGTAGGCTACCGCTTCTTGGCTGACGAGTACGTGCCCGATGGGCTCACGTTGAATGAAACGATTCCGTTCGCCCACAGACTGGCCGACGCGGGAATCGCCTATCTTTCTGTGATGGCCGGTGGCTACGATTCGTTTTCGCTGCCGAGCTACCTTGAAGACGACCGCAAGGAAGGCTTCATGGTTCCCTTCGCCCACGCGGTAAAGCAAGCGCTGCCGCACATGCCGGTGATTGCTGCCGGCCGCCTGCAAAATCCGGCCACAGCTGAAGCGGTGCTGCTGGCAGGGTCTGCAGATCTCGTGGGATTGGGACGGGTGCTCTTTGCGGATCCATTGTGGCCACGCAAGGCACGCGGCGAGCTCGCTCTTCCCATCGAGTCGTGCCAGCCGGGCTGCATCCTGTGCAACCGTCGAATCATCGACCAAAAGCCGGCGTACTGTGCACGCTGGAGCGAGGATCGGCGGAATCAATTTCTCGCCCGCGTGGGCGGCTGAGACCAGGCCGGCAGCATCGGGGCCTCACGCCACAAACGCGGTCGCACCCGATTCATCCGCGCTTCCGAGTTGGCCGCGTGCGTACTCACCGTAAAGCTCGGCGTAGTAGCCGCCCGACTGGGCGAGTTGTGCGTGCGTGCCGAGCTCCACGAGACGACCGTGCCTCAAGACTGCAATGCGGTCCACATCACGAATGGTCGACAGGCGATGAGCGATGATGATGGCGGTTCGTCCGCGGCAGAGGCGTCGCAGGGCGTGCTGGATGCGCCGTTCAGTTTGGACGTCGACGGCAGACGTCGCTTCGTCGAGTACAAGGATAGCCGGATCGGCCAGATAGGCGCGCACCAGGCAGACAAGTTGCCGCTGGCCATGGCTCAGATGCGCGCCCAGCGATCCCACTTGCGTGTGGTAGCCATTCGGCAGACGAGCGATGACTTCGTCGACGCCCAGCTCGCGGCTAGCGTCGACCAACTCGTCATCCGATGCCTGCGGGCGCGCCAGGCGAAGATTGTCGAGCACGTTGCCCGAGAAAAGAACGTTGTCCTGCAGGACCACGCCCACATGGCGGCGCAAACCTCGCTGGGTGATCGTGCGAACATCGTGTCCATCGATACGAACGGCACCGTCCTGGGCTTCGTAGAAACGCGTGAGGAGCTGCACCAGCGTGCTCTTGCCGTGTCCCGTTTTCCCCACCACCGCCAGCACCTGGCCTGCTGGCACGGTCAGTGAAAGATCGTGCAACACCGGCGCGCGCTTGCCTGGGTCATAGCTGAAGGTCACCTTGTCAAAGGCCACCTCGCCGCGCACGCCCACCAGCTCGCGCCCGTGGGGCGGATCGACAATCTCGGGCTGGGTGTCCAGCAAAAGAAAGACCCGTTGCGCAGACGCCGCACCGGTGGCGTAGCGATCGAACAAGTCACCCAGCTCTTGTAGCGGCCCCAGAAAGAGAAAAACATAGAACAGACTTTCGGCGACCTGGCCAAGGGTCAGACGAGCCAGCGCCATTTCGCGTCCGCCTAAGACAATCAACAAGGCCATGCCTGCGGTGGCAAGCAGCCCCGACAGCGGCAAGAACCAGCCGGTTCGCACATTGCCGTGAACCAGGGTGTGATTGAAGTCGTAGACAAGCTCACTGTAACGACGCCGATTCGTCTCTTCCTGGGCCGTCTGCTTCAAGATGCGAACCGCGCTGACACTCTCGACGAGGTGGGCCGTGAAGCGACTGCGACGCTCGGCAATTCGGCCGTAGTTGCGGGCCGCTATCCGCTGGAACACGAACACGGCGGGCGCTAGCACAGGCAGAATCCACGCCAGCGCCAAGAACAGTCGCGGCGAGAGCCTGCAAAGCAAGATCCCTGCGACGAAGCAACGAAGAATCGCTGACAGAAGTTCGGGCGGTCCTTGGATGAGCAGCGGCTCCAGACTGTCAACATCGCGATCGACCCGGGAGACGATGCGCCCGGCCTTGGCGCGATCGAAGTAGCGCACGCTCAGACTCTGTACGTGCGCAAAGATCCGGGTTCGCAACTCGGACAGTACCGTCAAGGCCGCCGTGCCGGCCAGGTATTGAGAGACCGCACCCAGTACGAAGCGTGCGGTCCAGCACGCCGCAAGGGCTGCCCCCATGGTGACCACCACCCGCGGCGCCCAGCCAGTTCCAGCACCCTGCCGAACCAGTCCGTTATCGAGCACCTGCCGAATGAGCCACGGGCGCACGAAGATGAAGCCAACCATCGCGACCTCGATGACGATGACCGCAACGATGCGGCCACGCACCGGGCCCAAGAGCGGCCATAAGCGACTCCACATGCTGCGCCGAAGGTCGGTGCCCGCCAGTTCTTCTTCGACGCGCAAATCGTCGTTCTGGCCACGCTCTCGGGCGGCGTGCTCGCGCGACGTATGTCCACCCCGACTAGGCGGCATGAGCTGCTCCCATCAAGTCGCGATACGCGATGTCTTCCCGCAGAAGCACGCTGTGCTTGCCCGCAGCGGCGATACGTCCATCAGCGAGCAAGAACACCTGATCCGCGAGCAACACCGTCGATGGTTTGCTAGCAACGATCACAATCGTAAGTGGTTGCCCGCGCACAGCAGCGTGCGCGCGCAGGCCGTCCAAGATGGTGCGCTCCGTGAGCGCATCGAGCGCGCTGGTGGCATCGTCGAGCACTAGAACATCCGGATCGGCAACGAAAGCCCGCGCCAAAGTCAGCCGCTGGCGCTGTCCTCCCGACAGCGTAACACCGCGATCCCCTATCACGGTGTCCAGCCCCTCCGGCAACTCGCGAACGATCTCGTCGGCGCACGCAAGGCGTAGAGCACGCCACAGCTCTTCCTCCGATGCCTGTCGAGCCCCCAAGCGCAAATTGGCTGCAACGGTGTCGGAAAACAGGAAGATCTCTTGCGGAACCACATGGACGTGCCGGCGTAACGCCTGCAGATCGTAGTCGCGAACGTTCCGCCAGCCGATTTCATCCGAGCCGATCAACACCTGACCACCGTCCGCCTCGACCAGCCGCGGGAAGAGCCCGGTCAACGTGCTCTTGCCGGCGCCGGTAGCCCCAACGAGCGCAATCACGTCGCCAGGGTTTGCCTGCAAAGAGCAGTCGTCAAGGACGTCGTTGACGCCGCCGGGTGAGCGAACGCGCACGTGCTCCAACCGAATGCCCAGAGCAGCCGTCGGCACGTCGGCAGCACCCGATTCGATGACCGGGTCGGCATCCAGCAACTCCATGATTCGAGCCGCGGATGAGCGGGCATCGGCGAAGACCTGCATGGTCCGTCCGACGGTCTCGATGCGTAGGATCACTGTGTTCATCATCAGCAACGACGCCAGCAGGCTACCCGTGTCAATGCGACCGCCCTTCACGAGGAAGGCGCCAACGATCAAGACCCAGACTTGTCCCAAGGCAACGATGACTTGCGGAACGGGAATGTGACGACTGGCGTAGGCAAGCGCTCGCTTGGCACTTGCGACGAAGGTGCTCACCGACGTAGTGAATCGGCGCACGCGATCTGATTCGAGCCCAAAAGCCTTGATGGCGCGCACGCCGTAGATGCCTTCAGCCAGGTCCTGATTGACAGTGTCGAACGCCTCGCCCACCACTCGATCGAGTCGGACCAGGGGCTCGGTGTGGCGCAATAGCCAGGTCAATCCGACCGCGACTGTCACCACGGGGCCAAGCGCGAGGAGCGGCGCGTACCACGTCAGAAGAGCCAAGCTACCGATCACGACAAGAGCCGTCTCGACAACGTTGCGCCACACACTGATCAGGGCGTCGCGAACCTTATCTGCGTCGCGCGTTGTCCGCGTCACCATTTCGCCAACACCGTGCCGCTGATGGAAGGCCAAGTCCAGACGTTGAACCTGAACTAGAATACTGACCCGCAGACGAGACAAGAGTTCTTGCCCGACAATCAACGCAAGCACGCCCGCTGTGTACTGAAGCAGCCCACGCCCAAACGCGACCGCGATCAGCAACCGAGCCCAACGATACGCCACCGTCCATTGCAGAGATCCATCCGCCAGCCGCACCACGGCTTGACCAAGCTCCAGGTCGTGAACTGCGCGCCCAATCAGATGCTGCTGGGCCGTGCCCACGACGTGCGTGACGATGAACAGCCCCGAGCACAGGGTAAACAACGACGGGATCTGCCGGTAGATCGCCAAGCAGCGAAGCAGCGGATGGCGCGCAAGCCACGCGCCTCGCGTGCGCCCCGGAATATCCGGTGCACGATAGGCCGGACTAGGCCGCTGGCGATCGACCTTTTCCACCGTGTCCAGGGACAAAGCGAGTCTCCACTCCCAGTTCGGACAGTAGGGTTCGTCGGTAGTCGAGCAAGCGCGGATCGTTGCGATCCCGCGGCGCCGGAACGTCGACAGCGCCATTCACGACGAAGCGGCCGTGGCGCAGAATCAGAATGCGATCCGCGAGTCGAATGGCTTCGTCCACATCGTGGGTGACCAGCACAACCGCCGGCTGATGCACGGCACAGAGCTCGGCTACCAAATCCTGCATTTGCAACTTGGTCAGCGCATCCAGGGCCGCAAACGGCTCGTCGAGAAGAAGCAGGCCGGGCTCGCGCACGAGGGCACGTGCGAGCGCCACCCGCTGGGCCTCTCCCCCCGAAAGAGTCGCTGGCCACGCGCGCGCGTGACTCGACAGACCGACTTCGCGCAGGGCGCGCTCGGCAGCGGCCACACGCTCGGGCGTACGCTGTTGTCCAATGGTGACGTTGGCGACCACGCGCATGGAGGGAACCAAGCGGGGTTCTTGGTAGACCGTGGTTCGCACCGGCGGAACCAGGACTTCACCGCCCTCAGGATCGGGCAACTCCAATCCGGCAAGTATGCGCAGCAAAGTCGTCTTGCCCGTGCCACTGGCGCCCAGCAAGGCCACGAACTCACCCCGGGCCACGTCCAGGTCCACGCCGTCGAGCACGACCTTGGTGCCGAAGCGCTTGCGCAGCCCACGTACATGGACCGCCGGCCGGCGGCCGATAGCCGAAGCATTGTCCGTCGGCGAACGCGCTAGCGAATGCTCGAGTGTCGGCGCCATGGCATGGAAACGCGTTCGAGCACGCGAATGAGACCGTCGAAAAGAAGCCCAAGGGTCGCGTAAAGGACAATACACAGGACCATGTAGTCCTGGCGGAAATACTGTTTGGCGAGCAGGACCAGGTAGCCAATGCCCCTGGTGGTGCCGACTTGCTCGGCGGCGATGAGGCCCACCACACTGATCGCCAAGCAGATGCGCAAGGCCATCAAGATGCTCGGCAAAGTGCTAGGTAATATCACCTGTGCCAAGAGGCGCCAGCCCGTCAAGCCGAAGCTACGCGCCGCCTCGACCATCTTGCGATCCACGTTGCGCACACCCAGATAAGAATACGCGTACATCGGAAAGGTCGAGGCACAGGCGATGAGCACGACTTTGAAGGTCTCATCGATGCCAAACCAGGAAATCAGAAGCGGCGCCAGAGCCAGGAAGGGCACCGCCCGTAGCATCTGCATGGTCGGATCGACGATCTCTTCGCCGATGGCGGTCAGCCCCGAGGCAACGCCCAGAACAAGGCCAACGGTAACACCCAAGCCAACCCCTGCCCCGACACGCCCAAGCGACGCCAACAAGAACGAACGTAGCTCTCCCGATTGATAAAGCTCGACCACCGCCCGAGCTACCGCGGCGGGCGACGCTAACACGGCCGGCGAAAGGCGTCCCGACGCGGTCGCCATCCACCAAGCGGCGAGTAATACGACTGGAATGCTCGCACGCACGACCAGCGACAGCCCTCGGGGACGCGTTACCGCTCCGAGAAAGCGCGGCCGCTGCAGCCCCAATACGCTGACGACGTCCGGGGAGTTATCCTCAGGCTGAGCACGCCGGCTTACGAAACCAGCGTCAGCGGCCCGGGAAATAGCGGTTTCGGACAGGACGTTCATGGCGTATAGCCCTTCCGGCGAGCCGCCTCGTCGACGTCGAAGACAATCTCGTCCACCGCGATGTCGCGATCGATCGACTTGTTGGCAAAGAAAATCTTGGCCACGTTGGCCACTCGGCCACGGTCGGCCGCGGTTGGGACATGGGGTTTGGGCAGCTCCCGCGTGTATTCCACGGCCAGCTTGAGGTCCTCGCCAGCCTGTGCGGTCGGGCCTTTGTCGGTGAAGACGTTCTGAAAAAGCTCGGGCGAGCGGTGAGCGAGATCGATCAGCTGGGAGGTGATGCGGATGAATTCCTGAAAAGCGGCTGGGTTCTTCTGCAAGATCTCCGCGTTGGCGGCCGTGACATTCACGTCGTCCGAGGTGATGTCGGCCTCCGTCAACAGAACGCGCGCGCCGTTGCGAACCGCCGTATTGTAGAAGACGCCGAAGGTCGACCACGCATCGATCTTGCCAGTGGCGAAGGCGGCAGCCGCATCCGGGGGCTGGATATTCACGCGCTCCACGGCTGAGGCCGGCACATTCGCATTGGCCAACGCCTTGAGCAGGATGTAGTCACCGTGGGCCGCAAGATTGACTGCCACGCGCTTACCCACCAGGTCGCGCACGTCTTTGATGGTACTGGTCGCCGGCACGATGATACCGGCTTGGTTCATGGCCGACGGATCCGCGCTGCTGAAGATTTTGAACTTCAGGTTGTGCGACAGCGCCCCGACGATGGGGCTGATGGCGCCACCGGACGCGTTGATGGCACCGGCATTCATGGCGTCGAAGTTTGCGCTGAATGCTTGCGCTCCTGGCACCCATTCGATCCTTGCGTTCACCTTGGCCAGCTCGCGTTCGAAAATGCCTTCGCGCCTGGCGTAGGCGAAGACCGATGTACCGCCGTTTCCTGGATCCGAGAAACGAATGACGATGGGCTCGTACTTGCTCGCCGACGCCGAGGGCAGCGAAGGCGACTTGGGCGCAGCTTTGCAAGCCGATAAGACCGCAAGCCAGGCCAGCCACCGAAGCGGTCTGGCAAACCCGGCGAGGCTCACGAACTGCCCCGGCGGCGCACCACGCGAATGGCTGCCCAGGCTAGGAACGGAAGCGCACCAAAGCCCAAGCCGAGATCGCGTCGGCTACCTACTGCGCCGATGCTGCATCCGCGGTCGTCGGTGACGAGCCCCTGCGCTCCGCCATCCACCAGCAGAATTGGCTTGGCTCCCGCGTCGGCTGCGCTGCCGTCGACGGCACGCGCACCACCGTCGAGCACAGCGAGCGCATCCCCTCCAGCGACGGCATCCACGGGCAGAGAGCTATCTAGGCCGCCGCCTGCATCAACGGCCGACGTCCCCCGCGCATCGGGCGTTGCGAGCGCGAGGTCCAGAGCGGCGTCGCTCAAAGGAGCAGCTGCATCGGAGAACGACAGAGGCGCATCCGCGCTACCGGTGCCACTAACGTCGAGCGGCTGACTGTCGTAGAGCGCATCGATCGCGACACCATCAGCGTCGACCGGACTGGCATCGACCGACGCCCGTGCAGGGTGAGAGATAGAGACGAGAGCCAGCGAGAGAACGACGAATCGGAAAGTCATGTTGGTCATCACACCTTTGGAGTTGTGATGCTTGGCAATTGCAAGCAACGTGCCTCGACCAAACGGCAAGAGACCACGCCACTGCCAAGCCGGTTCTGTTGCCTGAGCAGCAGCCAATCAACATGCTGAGTGGCCATAGCCATCGAATGGCAACGATCCACGGCATTTTTCTAGCAACCCACGCTCCACAAAACGGAATCAACCTTGCAAGGCTGGCCGGCGACATGACCACGCTCGCCACGCTACCGAAAGAAGAACTACGCGCCTTTCCGCACAGGCACGCGCACGTGCCACGCCAGCGATCACGGGCGCTGGCGATGTTCGACGAGATTCTACAAAAGGTCCTCGCCGCCTTCTCGAGCACTGCTCCGCCGCAGGCCGAAGGCCCCGACGCCGGAAAGACGGTGAATGGCTACGTCTTTGGATGGTCACCGTTGATGCGCGCTTGTGGCGTACGAACCGGCCGTGGGCTGTTCGGCATCGGCGCCAACAGCCACGTCTCGGTGGGCGTTGCCGAAGACTACTTTCAGATCCCGCCGGAAGCCTGCACGTTCATGAAGCTGAAGTTGGGTGCGCACCACCTGGAAGACCAACGCAAGGGCGGCAAAAAACAGGGCCTCATCGTGCACTTTGGCGGCGACTGCGAGCCGGAAGTGATGGCCCAAGAGCTTCTACGCTCTGACGGCTACGAAGTCTTCATCGTCGAGCCGCTCACCGCTTTCAAGATGGATCCCAAGCGACGGGACGAGTACGTCAAGTTCTACGCGGGCGAAGCCCAGCGCATGGCCCTTTGGCTGACCGGGAAGCCTGCCGACGAAGATCGCGTTCGCGACGAGATCCACGCTCGCAACATCATCGTTCGGAAGATCCAAGAGATGATGAGGTTGCGGCTCCACAACCCATTCCACGTGCCGCTGGTCCAAGTCAACCTCATCAACCAGCTTTCAAACTACAACAAGTACGAGACGGCATGGTTCCAAGCCATGGATCTGCTGATGGAGGAGCTGCGACAGTTGGCCAAGGAGCCAGCGCCGTTTCACATTCCCCTCGTCCTCGTCGGGGTCATGCACTGCGAAGACCTCTACCACGCCATCGACGAAACCATCGGCGCCGTGGTCAGTGGCTCGACGCCGCAGCTTTACCGGGAGGATCTGCCGCCGATGGAAGCGCTTGGCGATTACCTTCTCGAAATGCAGCTTCGCGGCGACATGCACGACAAGTGCGGCGGCGTGGTCAGTCTGCGCCGCGAGCGCATCGAACGCGAGCTGAAGGAGTTTGGCGCCCGCGGCGTCATCATCGGCGGCACGACCAACTGTCCGTACCTCGCCATCGCACGCGAGATGGAATACGAGTACTTCACCAAGAAGGGTGTTCCGGTGCTGGTACTCGACGGAACCGCACACAACGACCCAGCCACGGAAGAACAGAAGATGAAGCTGCGGGCGTTTATCGAGATGATGATTTAGCTGCCAAGCTCGGTGGACAGGCCGGCTTCGATCCAGGCATTCATGCCGCCGGCGATACTCTTGACGTCCCGATAGCCCTGCGCCTTGAGCAGCAGCAACCCGTAAAGCGACCGCTTGCCACGTGCACAAATGGTCAGCAGAGGCGTGTTGCGATCTTTCGGCACCGCGGAAAAGTCGCCCTCGGAAAGGGCCGGCAGAGGCGCCAAGACCGCCTGCTCGATGCGCTCTTTCGCGAATTCGTCGTCGTTGCGCACGTCGATCAAGGTGACGCCCGTGGCAATCAAGCGCTGGGCTTCGGCCAGACCAACGACATCCGGGCCGCTCTCGGCGAGGCGGAACGCGGACTCCAAGTGATGGGCGAACGGATCCGCCTTGGCCACCGGCGCGGGAGCCGGAAAGAGCTGAGGAAAGTGGCGCTGCAGGGACGACGTGTACTTGAAGATGTTGTCTGCGAAAATCACGACGGCGACGTTTCCTGGCGCATCCGGCACACTCTTGAATAGGCCAGCCAATGCTAAGCCGCCGCTCGGTCCGGCGATAAGGCTTTCCTCGCGGTTGAGCCGAAGGCAAAGCTCGTACGCCTCGGCGTCACTCACCTCGACGACGCCATCGTATTCCTCGGGCTTGAAGAAGTCCGTGAGGCTCAAGGCACGCCGACTGCGCACGCCCGGAATGTCGTGCCCGTCGGTGGGATGCACGCCGATCACCTTCACATCGGATTTCTGGCTCTTCAAGTACCGCCCGGTTCCCGTGATCGTGCCGCAGGTGCCGAGAGACGCCACGAAGTGGGTGATCGTGCCGCCGGTTTGCCGCCAGACCTCCGGGCCGGTGGTCCGAAAGTGGGCGTCGGGGTTTGCCGGGTTCTTGTACTGGTTGAGTTGCTTCCAGCCTGGGCGATTGCTTAGCTCCGTTGCCTTGGCCATGGCGCCCTCGGGTTGCCCGGGCATCGGGCACAGGGTGTCTTCGAGCTCGTGCAAGTCGGTGCCGAAGAAGCGCAGAGCCGCACGCTTCTCGATGGGAATGGCCGTCGAGAGCGTCGCCGCGAACTTGTACTTCTTGGCGTTCGCAATCAGGGAAAGACCGATGCCCGTGTTACCGCTCGTCGGCTCTACGAGGTTGGCGAGCGACTCACCGCGCTCCTCGGCATCGCGCACGAGATTAGCAGCCACGCGATCTTTGACGGCGCCAAACGGGTTGTACCATTCCAGCTTGGCGTACACCTGCGTGTGGCGAAACGGCGAAACGCGGTTGAGCTTGACGATGGGCGTGGGGTTGTCCGCGCTCGACAACATCTCAAGCACGGAATCGTAGACGCGTAGGCGGTGGTCAGGCATCGTTCTCCTCTGAGCGCTGAGTCTACTACACGAGACATCTGTCCACAACTAGCACAACAACGCAGCGCGGACTTCTGCGTGAGAATATAGGATGCCCAATACCGGTGTTCCCACGATGTCCGTTGACAAGTGGTTTTCATTCGTGAATATCTGTCTTGTAATAGGGACAGAAAGAGCCACGTTCGTCGAAGGAACTGCCATGGAGACTTTGCGTTTACCCGCACGAATACGACGAGATGTGGCCGGCTACCGGGGTCAGGTGGGCCGGTTCGAACGCGGAGAAATCAACGCCGCGGCCTTTCGCGCTTTCCGCGTCCCCATGGGAGTGTACGAGCACCGCGAATCGGGACGGTTCATGGTGCGGGTCCGGTTGGGCGCGGGCCTGGCCCTGCCGCACCAGCTAGAGCGCATCGCCGATCTTGCCGAACGCCACGGCAACGGCGTCCTGCACGTCACCACACGCCAAGACATCCAGATTCACGATGTCGCGCTGGCAGACACCGTGGCCATTCAAGAAAAGCTGCTCGACATCGGACTAAGTGCGCGTGGCGGCGGCGGCAACACGGTTCGAAATGTCACGGCCTGCCCGCGCGCCAGCGTGTGTCCGACTGCCGAGTTCGACGTGGCCCCCCACGCGCTCGTGGCGGCCGAATACCTTCTGCAGCTGGCGCGCTCCTATTCATTGCCCAGGAAATACAAGATTGCCTTCTCGGGCTGTGCCGAGGACTGTGCCTTCGCGTCGGTCAACGATCTCGGCTTTTTCGCCCACGTCCGAGAGGGCCGTCCCGGCTTCGCTGTGTACGCCGGCGGCGGCTTGGGCGCGCAGCAGGCGGCGGCCGTACAAATTGAGGAATTCATCGAGCCGGACGCCGTTCCAATGGTAGCCGAGGCGATTGAACGCGTGTTTGACCGGCTCGGCGATCGAGCCAACAAGAACCGAGCGCGGCTGCGCTTCGTGGTGCGGCGGTTGGGTGCAGAAACCTTCGTCGCTGAATACCGACGGGAAATGGCGGCGTTGCAGAGCGAGGGACTGGGAGCGCCTGTCGTGGCCGCCAGGCCTTTACCCGCAGCGGTGACCGGTGACGGTGCGCAGACGTCCACGCCAATTGGCGCTCCGCCCGGCTGTCTTCCGGAACGCGATCCGCAGCGAGTGACGTTGATCCTGCAATTGCAAAACGGGCGCCTTCCCGCATCCGATCTCCGAACGGTCGCGAACCTATCGCGCAGCTTTGGCGTGGGCGTGGTGGTGGCCACGCAACAGCAAGATCTGCTGCTTATCGGTGTGGCGCGAACACGAGTCGCAGAAGCGCAAGCGGCCTTCGACAAGCTCAGCGTTCGTGTCCAGGCGCACACGCCCAAGATCGTCGCGTGCGCTGGCGCGTCCACCTGCAAGCTCGGAATGTGCCTTTCGCCCGCCCTCGCCCAGGCGGTCGAGAATCGACTCGCCGAGGTGGACACGCAACGAGGACCGACCAGCATCCGGATCAGCGGATGTCCGAACTCCTGCGGCAATCACACCATTGCCCCCTTGGGACTTGAAGGACGCGCACGTCGTAGCCAAGGTCGACTGCTGCCCCTTTACGAAGTCTTGTGGGGCGGCCGCGTCCGCGAGAACCAAGTGGACTTTGCGAAGCGCGTGGGCACGGTCCCGGCGCGCGTAGTGCCGGAACTGCTGGCGGAAATTTACCGTCGCGGTCTCGCGAACACCGACGACGTGCGGACTTTGGTGGCCGAGTTTGCGCGACTGCCGGATCCCGTGCCCGAGGAATACTACGTGGACGTCGGCGACACGAAGCCGTTCTCGCTCGACGGCCGTGGACCCGGCGAATGTGGAGCCGGCGTGCTCGACGTTGTCCGGGCTGACCTTGACGAAGCCACCGCGGCGTTGGTTTTCGCCGAACAAGGCACGGGATCGGTGCAGGATCAGGCGCTCGCCCGAGCCGTGCTGGCCAGCGCGCGCGCCTTGTTGCCTCTCGTTGGAAAAGACGACGGCAAAGACAGCCGAAACGTCACCGACCTGTTTTCCACCGTGCGCGCTCAACTCATCGAACCTGGCTGGCTATCGCGGTCGGTGGGGCACCTGCTCACAACGATCGAAGCGTGGCTCGACCATCCGAACGAGGGTCTCAGCGAACATTTACCTGCGGCGCACGAGTTTGCCGCTCGAACCCGCGAGCTTTTCGCATCGCTGGACGCGAACCTGCAGTTCCAGGCCAAGCGCGTTCCCGATGCCGCTTCCGACTCGAGTCCTTAGAGCGACCCGGCTTCGGCGCGTCCATCAGTCATGAACCTCTTCAGCCTCCAGAGAAGTCCTTCTCTGGAGGCAACTTTGCATTTTCTGTAGATCTGTTTCACTTGGGCTTTGATTGTTTCTGGTGCTACCCCCATAAGCTTCGCCATTTCATTTCGGGTAAGCCGTTCTACGACGAGGGGAAGCACAGAGTGCTCCCGCGGAGTGAGCTTATAATACGAAGCGAATGGGATGACCTTCCTAAGCAAGTTGCTGCGCTCGATGGGAGAAATCCGAGGGTCGGTGCCGCGAGTAACGAAGACGATGTTGTTGATCAACTCTTGAACGCGAAGCTCAACAGTTGGCGTTGCCGCTAAGAAGACCGGGCAGCTTCGACAATCTGGCCATTGGGCTTCAAACCCTTGGGGCTTCTTGGCCGGGGCACAAAATGTGCCCGCCATTTGCCAGCATCGCACTCCGGAACACCCGTAGGCTGGACATCGCTTTCGCCGGCACCTCATCACCTTCCAGCAGGGTTGCAGGGAAGGGTTTTCGCGAAGTCGCTGGGCATCTCCCTTGAGCAAGGCGTCTTCGAGGGCAGCAATAGTCGAGGCTATGTTCTGAAGGGCTTTCCTTGGGTCCATATCCCCCATAATGGGGGATATTAGCCAATTGGCTTTGAGAAGTGAATCTAATATTCCGATGGGGAGATCGTATCGCCCTCAAGAATAGGAGTTCAGCTATGAATTTTGACGACTGCGTGAAGGCTCATGTTGCATGGAAGAGTAAGTTGCAGACCTATCTGAGGAGTCCAGATAAGTCCCTAAATCCAACGACCGTAGAAAGCGATCGCAATTGCGACCTTGGGAAGTGGCTCCATGGGGAGGGCGCGAAGTTCGTGTCGAATCCCAAATTCGCCCAGCTTGTCGCTGAGCATGCCAAATTCCACAAGGCGGCCGCCGGTATCATTCGACAGGCCGATACTGGCAAGAATGTCCTCGAAGACGTGGCGCTGGGTGGAAAGAGCGATTTTTCTGCGGCGTCAGCCAAGGTAGTGGGTTTGATTATGGAGTGTAAGAAGGACTTCTCCAAATAGGCATCGCCCAAGCCTGCGGCTCAGACGATCCTCGCCACCTCGTCGAACTGAAAGCGGTGAGCCCGTGGCCGCAACGATGCCTGGTCGCCGTAGCCAAGGTTGGCGATCAGGTTGACCTGGTAACGTCCGTCCGGAAAGAACTCTTGGTTCACCAGGTCGGCTTTGAACCCGGTAAGGACGCCTATGTCCAGGCCTAGGGCACGCGCAGCCAAGATCAGATAGCCGGCCTGCAGGCTGCCATTGCGTAACAACGTCGGCTCGACCAAGTGAGGGTTCTCCTCGAATAGTTCTTTGGCCTTGGGAGACGGAGTCAGCGACGGCAGATGCTCGAAAAAACGAGTGTCGTAGGCCAGGATGAGATTGAGTGGCGCATGGACTGTCTTCTCTCGGTTACTGGACGACAGTGCCGGGGAGAGACGCGCCTTTGATTCTGGCGAACGCAGAAAGACGTAGCGCGACGGCTGCGAGTTGAATGCGGTCGGTCCCCATTTGACTAGGTCGTACAGCGTGCGAACGGTTTCGTCGGTAACCGCTCGCGCGCTGAATCCGTTGTAGGTACGCGCTCCGCGAAACAGCTGATCCAGGGCACGCTCGTCCAAGGGTACAGTCATCGGCCGCTCCTTAGAGGTCCGTGACCGGGACGAGGCCCAGCTCTTTGCCTTTGTCGTAAAGACCGGTCATCTTCCAGTTCTGGCGAAGCACACCGGGACCGTAGTTGCGCGAACCGCCCACCGATTCGGCAAGCAGTTGCAGACGAGCGGACTCCTCGAGAAGGATAATCGTCTCGGTCAACTCGCGCACCCCACCCTTCCCCCACACCGTACCGCCGCCGTTCGCCTCTAGAATGGCAAACACGTTGGGATTCTGGTTGACCTTTTCGATGATGAAATCCACCTCGGGCTGGCGCCGATCGATGTACACCGGCAGCTCGCGAACCAAATGGTGGCGATTGAGTGCCACGTAGGTCAAGGGAAACGTGCGATGCGTCTGCGCCCAGGCCGCCACGTGCAAGGAATGCACGTGCGAGATGACGTTCACGTCGGAATGCTCGACAAACAGTTTGTTGTAGCGATTGCCGACGGGCTTGCCCGAAAAGACCGTGCCATCGAAGCCGCTGACCGTGGGAACGATTTCCTCGCCGCGGTTCCAAGGTCCAGGATCGTTGACAGTTACCAACTTCTGATGGCCGGGCACTCGGACCACGAAACCGACCGTACCGAATTGTGTGGTGGTATCGGTCTCGCGCAGCACGCGAAAGGCGCGCTCGGCATCGCGCTTTACACCGGCGGTAAATTCGGCCACGTCTGCGGCCAGACCATTATCACTATTTCCCATGGACGTACTCCTTGTTTTCGAAAATTGAATGAACGTTCAAACTGGGCCGCTCTTAGCCGGCGGCCCGCAAACCAGCGGCGCTGGCACTTCCTCGCACCAGGGGCAGAACTTCTTCGCCGACTCGATACGCCTCCTCCAGATGGGGCGTGCTGGCCAGGATGAAAGCGTCCGCTCCGAGCTGCACCAATTGATCGAGACGCTCGGCGACCTGTTCGTAACTGCCAACGATTCCGTTGGTCTGGCCACCGCGCAGTAGATTGAAGCCCGACCACACATTGGGCTCGATGATCAGGTCCTTGTAGCTGTTGATCGTCGTCGGGCGATGGCTGCGCTGGCGAGCCGCCCCCACCGATTCGCTACCATCCGCGCTGCGCTGGAAATTCTCGACCACGGACTTTTCAAGACTGTCGAAGCCCCGTCGGATCTCCTCCCACGCCTCTTCTTCGGTTGGCCGGGCAACGATGTCGACGCGGATCGCGGTCTTGATGCGACGACCGAGTTCCTGCGTACGTTCTTTCACGCGGTCGAACTTGCGTCGCAGCTGCTCGAATGGCTCTAACCAAGACAGATAGTAGTCGGCATGTTTCGATGCGGATGCCAGGGCCGCGTCGGATGAACCGGAGAAGTAGATTTCCGGATACTCTTCTCGCGCCAAGGGATCGGCCAGGCCGGCGCCTTCGACTCGATAGAACTTGCCGTGGTACGAAAACGGGCCGCCGTTCCACACGCCACGCAAGATATCCAGGAACTCGGTGGTGCGGCCGTAGCGGTCATCGTGCGCGACGGCATCTCCCCACCAGAGCTGCTGCGGTCCGCCACCGCCGGTGATGATGTTGTAAAGGGCGCGTCCGCCGGTAGCCCGTTGAAGGCTTGCCGTCATTCGAGCTGCAACGACCGGATTCAAGAAGCCGGGCTGGAACGGAATCATGAACCGGAAGGTCTTGGTTTCGCGGGCCAGCACCGAGGAGATGACCCAGGGCTCGTCCGTCATGGGGAAGGACGGAATCAGGCCACCTTGAAAGCCCGAAATTTCCGCAGCATGCGCAATCTCGGCGAGATAGTCGATGTAGCTGAATCCATCGCCGCCACTGCCTGCGAGACCGGGCTTGCGCTTGCTATCGTCGCCGGGAGACCAATCGCCCCGAAACGGCGTGCGGCTGCGGTGCGAGCTTGGCTCGCCATGGGTAGGAATTCTCCAGAAGATGTCGATCGTCATGATTCTTGTTCCTCAGGAAAGACCGCCGAGGGCGCGGCGCTGTTCGAGTGAGACTTGGGAGCGGACAAAGGGCAGCACGTGTTCGCCCAGTCGGAAGGCTTCTTCAAAATGGGGAACCGCTGACAGTAGAAAGCTATCGATGCCGGCAGCGTAGTAAGCGATGAGTGCCTGCTCGACCTGCTCGTAGCTGCCGACCAGGGTAGCCGCTGCACCGGTGTTGTCCTTGGTGAGGCCCGCCCACAGACGCTGGTCGACCGTCGGTGCGCCACCCGCTTGTCGTCCACCCGGTTGCTGCCAGTAGCGTTCGGCATCGAAGACCGCCTCTTCCTCGGTTTCGCGCGCCAGCACATCCAGGCGCAGACCGAAGCTGAGCCGCCGGCCTTCTTTCTTCGCGAGATCCCGCACCAGCGCGACCTCCCTTTCGATCGTTGCCGCATTGGCTGCATCGAACACATGCACGTCAGCAACCTTGGCCGACAGTCGGTAGTCTTCCGGGCTGTTCCCCGAGAGATAGACCGGCGGCACTTTCTGGTTGCCGAGTGCGCCCTGAAACCCGCCGTCTTGCACTTCGAAGAAGCGTCCCTTGAAACTGTACGGCGATTGCGTGAGAACCCCGCGGGCGACGAACAAGAACTCCTCGATGCGCGCATGACGATCCCCGTCCGCAACGAAATCACCCTGCGCCCGACGCTGTTTCTCACTAGCGCCGGCCTTGATCTGCCAAGCGAACCGGCCGCCGGTAAACCGCTGATAGCTCACGGCGTTTTTCGCTGCATAGACCGACGAGCCCCGGGACGCCTCGAATTCCGTGAGCAACTTGAGATGTCGCGTACCACGCGCCACATACCCCGCCACAATCCACGGCTCATCGCCCGACGGATCCTCGGGAATACGCAAGCCATCGAAGCCGGCCAGGTCGGCAGCCCGGGCCACTTGGTGCAAATGATCGAAGTAGTTGAAGCTCTGCCCGCGAGGATCCGTCACTCCAGGCGAATAGGGATGCGCCGACGACGAGCGCTCGCCGCGACGTTGCTTTTCGGCATTTCCGTAGCGACCGTCGCCGCTCGTCGGTAGCTGCCAGATGAATTCGATAGACATGGTCTTCTTCCTCTCGGAAGGTCCTTCAGCATCCTCCGTGCCACTGCCTGAAGGACGCGCTGCAATCAATGCCGTTTCTCGTCCGGGCACGCAAAGCTCGTCGTTCACGACGGATCCGTGCCCACACGGAAGCATCCACTGTTGCCCAGGCAGCAGCCCGTAAGCAGCGCTGTTGCTAATGGATCCAGCTTCCGTCCTGTTTTCAAGACCGACCGCTGCGTGGCTCCTAACCCGCAAGGCCGACGCGCTTGGCGGCGGCGAGCGTGTTCAGGACTTCGCGCAAGCTCGGCACGTTTCGCAACCAGCCCGCCATGTACGCTTTCGACGTGTGAAAGTCCGAGAGCGCAGGAGGTGCGCTCGAACTTGCCCTCGCCTCGTTCGCCCACGCGCTTGAGCGGATATTTCAAGCGATTGAATACACCCACTCGGGCGCGCTGTAAGCCACACCGCAGAGCTTGCCCCGACTGACGGGGGATTCGGCAAGTGGCTCGACGCTGACGAGTCTTCGCCTGTCAACTGGCCATTTCCTGGGCAGCCATTTCGACCGCGCAACACGGACTGCTTATTGACTGTTGCTCACGCAGCAGAATCCAGGCGGCAAGGACCGTCTTGCCGCGCGCGGTACTGCGGCATGAAGAGTGCAGGAAGCGCGCTTTGTATTCGCAAGAGCCCACGAGGGCGAACGCTTTCAATTCATGGAGGTCCCGGAATGCTTCGAGTCGAGAACGCCAAACACAAACGCCCTGGCCTACGCTTCGCCAGGCCTCACGCTTTCGGCAGACACTTGGGTGTCGCCATCGCATGCGCGGCGCTGACTCCTTTCATCGCCTCCGCTGAGACCAGCGAGCAACCCGCAGCAGCAGAGCGGCCGGCGGTGGTGGAAAGCGCCAAGGAAAACGCCAAATCCATCCAAGCTTCAGCGCCAGACGGGACGCCGCCGGTGGCGGCACCAGCACCAACGACTATCGCCGGCCCCGAAACAGCACCCGCCACGCCAGCTCCCGAGTCATCCCAGGCCCCTGTCGAGGCAGCCTCGATCGAGTCGCAGCCTGCCGGGCCGGCATCGCCTGCCCAACTCAAGGCTGTCGTGGTGACGGCGCAACGCCGAGAGGAAACCGCGCAAGCTGTTCCGACCGCCATCTCCGTCGTCTCGGGCGATTCTCTCGTCGACAGCGGGGTTGGCCGCTCTGCCGGCGAAGTCTTGAACTCCGTGCCGAGCGCTTCGGCTGCCACACAATTGCACGGGCGCCCGCGCTGGTGGATCCGCGGCGTGGGAACCGGCCAACAGCAGCTCGACTTCTCGAACCCGGTTGGCTTCTACTTAGATGACGTCTACATCAGCAACGCCAGCGCCACCGGCTTCCCGCTTTTCGACCTCGACCGGGTCGAAGTTCTGCGCGGTCCCCAAGGAACGCTCTGGGGTAAGAACACCACCGGCGGCGCCGTCAGCGTTGTTTCTCGGCGCCCCGACTTCGACTCGAACGACGGCTATCTGAAGTTCGACTACGGCACCTTCCACGACAAGCTCGCCGAAGGCGCCAGCAACGGCATCATCTGGTCCAAGCGCCTGGCAGCCCGAGCCTCGTTTCACATCGAAAGTCGCGATGGGCGTTTCGACAACCTCTACGACGGCCGCAGTGCCGGCGAATTCCAGGACGCCGCCGCACGTTTGCAATTGCTCGGCAGGATCACGGACGACTTGGAGGCTTTGGCCAACGTACACGTGCGCAAATACACCACGAACGGCGCGGTCGCGACGGTTCTGGGCTCCGGAACCGACGGTGCCTACCGGGACAACTACGTGCCAAGCACAGGCCTCAATGACCTCAGTACGAATGCACCCAATTCCAGCGACGTGCGACAGACCGGCGCCAATCTGACCCTCAAGTGGAAGCTGCAAGGATATGCCCTCACTTCCATCACAGGCTTCGAGGAGTACAAGGAAACGACCCTGAGCGACGGCGACTACACGCCGCTCGAAATCAGCCGCGGCTGGGTCGACGCTGTTTCTCGCCAGTACTCTGAAGAAGTGCGTTTGGCTTCTCCGCACGCGGACCGCCTGAACTGGGTCGCGGGACTCTTCTATTTCAACGAGGATATCAAGTACAAGAACGCCTTGGCCAAGCTTCCGGGTGTCACGTTGCCGGCTGCCGGCGCCGCCAACTACTCGCTGACGGTGTTCGACCACGGCAATTCCAGCTTCGCGCCTTTCGGCAGTGCCACGTTCAACTTCACTGATGCACTCAGCCTGAAGGGTGGTCTGCGCTGGACCTGGGAAAAGCGCACGCTCGACAGCGACCGCATTGCGAACAACGGAACGCCGACGTTCGCCGACCCCGCCAATTGGTGGAATCCAACCCTCATCACATCGCCTTTGCAGCAGGTTTATGACGTCAACCTCAACAAGACCTGGACCAACTTCACCTACGACGTCACGCCCACCTTCGCCATCACGCCAGATGCCAGCGTCTATTTCCGCTACGCCCACGGCATCAAGTCGGGTGGCTACAACACGGCCGCCACGACCCTCTCCGCCCTCAACGTGGTCGAGCCAGAAAAGCTCAACGCCTACGAGCTCGGCACGAAAACGAGCTGGCTGGGTCGTCGTCTCACGGCCAACGCCGCGGGCTTCTATTACGACTACCGCGACATTCAGATCAACGTCGTTGGTCCGTTGCCCCCGACGAATACGGCTGTGTCCTATTTGCAAAATGCCAAGAAGGGTCGCACCTACGGCGGCGAGCTGGAGCTCGAAGCGCTTCCGATCCGCTACCTTCACCTCACAGGCAACCTTGGTCTTCTGGACGCGAAATTCACCGACTTCACCGCACTTTACGGCGGCGCCAATTACACGGGCAACAGGCTCGTGCGTTCGCCCAAGGTGTCGACGCTCCTGCGTGCAGACGTCATCCTTCCGTTGGGCGCTCCCGTGAACCTCATCCTGGGCGGCGACTGGCGCTACCAGAGCAAGCAATTCTTCTACACCACCAACCAGACGGATCCGCTGCTCTGGCAGAGCGCCTACTCACTCGTGAACGCTCACGTGACCTTCCAAAGCGCCGACGAAAAGGTCAGCCTTGTCCTCTACGCCAACAACCTCCTCGATCTGCGATACAAGAACCACACCCTGCCCGGAGCGGCGGGGGCTACGGGAGATGTCGTCTACTGGGCGGATCCACGCACGATTGGCGCCACGCTCATCAGCCGGTGGTGGTAGCCATTCAGGAGACATTTGTCCATTATTCCATCATTGGGCATGCGCCGCGACCGGGCTACGTGCTAAAAATGCCGCCCCATGAAGAATCCCAGCGATCGCCAGTATCGGATGGAAACTATTTGTGTGCAGACGGGTACTCGCAAAGACACCACGTTCAACGCGGTTGCGGTGCCCATCTACGCCACCTCGACGTTTGCGTTCGAATCGCCTGGCAAGACGAAAGGGTTCGACTACAGCCGCACCGCCAACCCCACCCGCTCGGCACTCGAAGAGTGCCTGGCAGCATTGGAGGGCGGTGCCGGTGCGTCGGCGACCGCCACTGGAATGGCGGCCGAGACCACGGTGATGGGCCTTTTTCCAGCCGGTAGTCACGTGATCGCCGGACACGACATCTACGGCGGCAGCTACCGCCTCTTCTCCTCGGTTCTCTCGGCCCGCGGCCTCCAATTCTCGTTCGTCGACATGTCGGATCCACGTAATATCCAGGCGGCCCTACGCCCGAACACCCGAGGGATCTGGATCGAGACGCCTAGCAATCCGCTCTTGGGCCTGGTGGACATCGCCGCCATCTGCGCCATCGCCCGCAAGCAGAACATCCTCACCATCGTCGACAACACGTTCCTGTCGCCGATCTTTCAAAAACCGCTCGATCTCGGCGCTGACATCGTCGTCCACTCGACGACGAAATACCTGAACGGACACAGCGACATGGTGGGCGGCGCCATCATCTCGCGAACATCGGAGCACGCCGCCGCTGTCGCCGCGCTCGTCAACGCACTCGGCACCTGCTCGTCGCCTTTCGACTGCTGGCTGGTCATGCGTGGCATTCGCACCCTGCCCATCCGAATGGCGGCCCACGAACGAAACGCGCTGGCGCTTGCAAATTTCTTGTCCACGCGCCAGTCCGTCGAGCATGTCTACTATCCTGGCCTGGCGACGCATCCGCAGCACGGTTTGGCTAAGAAACAGATGACCGGATTTGGCGGGATGCTGTCGTTCGACATTCGTGGCGGGAAGGCAGCGGCGTTCAAATTCATCCAGGCTCTGGAGATCTTTGCCTTTGCCGAATCGCTTGGCGGCGTGGAGTCTCTTGTCGAGCATCCCGAGACCATGAGCCACGCGTCCATGACGCCCGAGGCCCGTCGAGCCGCCGGTATCACCGAATCGAACGTGCGCATCTCGACCGGCATCGAAAGTGCCGACGACCTGGTCGCCGACGTCGAACAGGCACTGGCCGGTCTCGACGCCTAGCCGCGGTGGTAGCGAAATGCGACCGGCATGACTTGGTCCACGGTGAGCATCGAGCGATCGCCGAGATCCAAACGCGGCCCCTCGTTTTCCTAATCCTGTCGGGTTTGCCAACGGGACTGTCGTGGCTGGCATGGCCAACGTATGGGGTTGCAAGTTCCCGAATTGGACAGCCACTTGTAACCCAACTGTCGCCCGAACGAATCGACCACCGACGGGGCGAGAAGCATCTCTCGCGTGCAACTCAATCAAACTTGCAGCGGAGGACACCATGCGTTCAAAAATCAAGCTCGGAGCGTTGGCCTTGACCGGCGCGTTCACGATGGCGCTCGCAGTTACGGGTGGCTGGATGATCGGCTGTGGCGGCCATACCTCGAACGGGACTGGCGTTCAGGGCGACGTCGGAGCCATCAAGCTCTCGCTCATGGGCGGCACAGTAGCGTTCACGGCCTTCGACTACACCATCACGGGCCCAGGAGGGTTCTCCAAGCCGGGCTCGATTGACGTCGCGGCCAGTGCAACCCTGGCCGCGACGATCGGCGGGTTACCCGCGGGCACCGGGTTCACCATTGCGATGACCGGCTCCTCGATCGACGGCGCCACCCAGTGCAGCGGCAGCGCTAGCTTCAGCGTGACGGCGCATGCCACCACCCCGGTCAGCCTCGCGCTCGACTGCCATCAGCCGGCCAAGACCGGCAGCATCAGCGTGATCGGCACCCTCAATCTGTGCCCCACCATCACCGCCATCTCGGCCAATCCCGGCGAGGTCATGGGCGGTTCGAGCACGTCGATCACCAGCATGGCAACCGATCCCGACCATGGACCGGCGCCGCTCGCCTATCACTGGACCGCGACCAGCGGCAGCTTCAGCGATGCCACCAGTGCCAATCCGACGTACACCTGCACCTCGAGCGGCGCGGCCACGTTGACCCTGACGGTTTCCGACGGTGACCCGAGCGCGAGCTGCGCCGCCGTGGGTACCGTGCAAGTCACCTGCAGCGGGCACGTCGACCAGGCCGCGGAGATCGCGACCGCCACCAAGATCAAGCACCTGATCGTCGTCTTCGGCGAGAACATCTCGTTCGATCACTACTTCGGCACCTACCCGAATGCGCAGAACAACGCAGGCGAGACGCCTTTCGTGGCCGCGCCCGGCACGCCGACACCGAACGGCCTCATCTCTCCACTCGACGTGACCAACAGCTTCATGCCCCTCGCCGGAGTCGACCTGCTCAACCACAATCCCACCGCCGCGAACGCGGCCAATGGCAGCGGCGCCGTCAATCCCTTCCGCCTGAATGCAACCACCGCAGCTACCGCGGATCAGGGGCATAACTACAAGCCGGAGCAGCAAGCTTCGAACAACGGGGCCATGGACCTGTTCCCGAAGTACACCGGCACCGCGGGCCCGCCTCCCGGAGCACCGCCTGCTGCCAAGACCACGGGGCTCGTCATGGCCTACTACGATGGCAACACAGTCAGCGCGCTGTGGAGCTATGCACAGAATTACGCGCTCAACGACAACTCGTGGACCACGACGTTCGGTCCGTCCACCCCTGGCGCCATCAACCTCATCGCAGGCCAGACCAATGGCATTGGCTCGACCAACAAGGCTCCCTCCACCATGTCTACCAGCCATGTCACGCCTGACGGGAACGGGGGCTGGACGCTCATCGGCGACACGGATCCCTTGGGCGACGTCTGCTCGACCGCTTCCGATCAGAACACCTTCACGGGCCGCAACATCGGCGACATGCTCAACGCCAAGAGCATCAGCTGGGGCTGGTTCGAAGGCGGCTTCGACCTGACGCTGACCAACGCCAATGGCACCACGGGCTGCGCGCGCAGTACGCCCCAGACTGTGGCCAACGCCGCCAGCACCTCGGCCGACTACATCCCGCATCACCAGCCCTTCCAATACTACGCGTCCACGGCCAACCTCACCCATGCGCGGCCGAGCTCGGCTGTGTCCATCGGCAAGAGCCTCGAAACCGACGGCGCGACCCCCGAGCCGGCCAACCACCAGTACGACAGCCACGACTTCTTCGACGCGCTTGCGGCTGGCAACCTGCCCGCGGTCGTATTCCTCAAGGCGCCGGCCTTCCAGGATGGCCACCCCGGCTATTCGAACCCGGTCGACGAGCAGAGCTTCCTCGTCAATGTTGTCTCTGCGGTTCAGGGCAGCCAGGAATGGGCCTCGACCGCCATCGTCTTCGCCTATGACGATTCGGACGGCTGGTACGATCACCAGGCGCCGCCCATCGTGAATCCGTCACAGGGCGTGGCCGATGCGCTCAACGGCGCAGGCCTGTGCAACCAGGGCTTGCAACAAACCGGCCCGGCGCCCGCGACGCCCCTACTCGGCGTCGACGGCAAGCCGGCCATGGGTCGCTGCGGGTACGGCACGCGAGTCCCGCTGCTGGTGGTCTCGCCCTTTGCCAAGCACAACACCATCGATCATACTCTCACCGATCAAAGCTCGGTCCTGCGCTTCATCGAGGACAACTGGCTCGGCAGCGAGCGGATTCAGACCGGTGGATCGTTCGACACCATCGCGGGCACGATTCAGAATATGTTGGTACTCTGAAATTGACGTGAATGACAGTCGCAGACGGTTCCTGCTAGCGGCGCTGGCCGGGCCCTTGGCCTGCCGGCGCCGCACCGTCGCGAGTCAGCACGACCACCACGTCCATCCTGTGCCTATGCACGCCGTTCCTGTGCAGCATGCGACCTCGCTGCTGCACCTCGAGCGACTGGCGCGCTTCGTGGATCCGCTGCCCATTCCGCGAGTGCTCGCCCCCGAGGGATTGCGGCCAGATCCCAGCCAGCCCGGCCGCCAAATCGATTTCTACCGGATCGCGCTGGCTGAGACCCCGGTACGCGTGCATCGCGATCTACCGCCTGCACGCATGTGGGGCTTCGCTGGCTCGGTGCCGGGGCCGACCATCGAGACCCGCGGCCAAGAGCCCTTGCTCGTCGAGTGGCGCAATCAATTGCCTAGCCGACACTTCTTGCCCGTCGACCACACCCTGTGTGGCGCCGAGCCCGAGCTGCCCGAGGTGCGCGCCGTGGTGCACGTGCACGGCGCCAGGGTGCCGGCCGCCGGCGACGGTTACCCCACCGAGTGGACCGTGCCCGGCGAATCCAAGACCTTCTACTACCCTAATCGCCAGGACGCGGCTTTGCTGTGGTACCACGACCATGCGATGGGCATCGAGCGGCTCAATCAATACGCCGGGCTGTTCGGGCTCTTCACCGTTCGCGACGCTGCCGAGGAAAACCTGCACCTGCCCGCGGGCAAGTTCGAGATACCGTTGGTCGTCTTCGATCGCATATTCAGTGCGGATGGACAGCTTAGCTATCCCATCTCGGACACGCCTGGCGCCCCGTGGGTCTCCGAGGTCTACGGCGACGCCTTGCTCGTTAACGGCAAGCTCTTTCCTTATCTCGATGTCGAGCCGCGCGCCTATCGCTTTCGCGTGCTCAACGCCTCCAACGGTCGGCCGTATTGTCTTTCCCTGTCGAACGGACAGCCCTTCCACCTGCTAGGCACCGACCAGGGCCTCCTGCCAGCACCGGTCGAGCTTCGACAATTGAGTCTGGCCGCAGCCGAGCGCGCCGATGTGATTGTCGATTTCAGCCAGGTCGTCGGCCAGCACGTGACGTTGAAGAGCCAGGCCTTCGAGCTGATGCAATTCCGCGTAGCCGCGGGCACGCGCGGCAAGCCCTATAGACCGCCGGCACGATTGCGTCCCGTGGTCCGCATCGATCCCGCCATGGCTGCCAGGACGCGCACCCTGACTCTCAACAATTACATGGATGGGCACAACGGCCGCATGCTCATGCTCCTCGACGGCAAGCGATGGCACGAGCCGGTGTCCGAGCGGCCCGAGCTGGGCAGCATCGAGATCTGGCGCCTGGTCAACCTGACCGAGGACACGCATCCCATCCATCTGCATCTAGTGCGCTTCCAAATCCTCGACCGCCAGCCTTTCGACGCCGACGAGTACCTGACCTCGGGCGCTCTGAACGTCGGCAAACCGGTGTCGCCCGGCCCCGACGAGATGGGATGGAAAGACACCGTGCGCGCGGAGCCCGGCATGATCACACGCATCATCGTGCGCTTCGAAGGTTATGCCGGACGTTACGTCTGGCACTGCCACTTGCTCGAACATGCGGCGAACGAGATGATGCGACCGTTCGAGGTCGTCGGATAGGCACGTTCCCGAAAGGGGGCAGTTGAGCGAAAGGCAGGCCCGCTGAAAGGAGGTAGGTTCAGTCCAAGGCAAAATCTCCGCCCGCGTTGGCTACTGAGTAGTCTGCGCCCGAAGAGCCGGCACCCGAAGGTTTTGCCGGGTTGACCTCGAGCGCGTCCACGGAAAGCTCGCAAGAGTCGGCGTCGCTGGCAGGATCGTTCTTCACCCACTACCTGAACTCGGGGCTGCTCGGAACCGCTGATCAGAATCGCGACGGTGCCGTGACGCTGTCCGAGCTCTATGCGTATGCGTCGTCGGAAACCCGGGCCGCGACGGTGAGCAGCCCGGCCGGACAACAGACGCCGACGTTTCAATTCGTGCTCGGTGGCAAGCACGATCTGGTGCTCACCCGTCCGGGAAAGCGCGACGCCCGGTTGGGCACACTGGAGTTCGCCGAGGCCGGGCGCTACATCGTACAGCTCTGGTCCGCCGACGTGCTCTCGGCGCCGGTGGCCGAGATGGTCTCGCACGAGCCGGGCGCGCGCCTCGCCTTGCCGCCGGGCCGGTACCACGTCACCCGGCGCGGCCAACGCGACATCGCCGAGCGCGACGTCGACGTAGCCGGCGGAGACACGGCCACCTTGACCGCGCCCGCCATGACCAAGCATTCATCGAAAGCTGCGGACAAACCGTACCAGCGGAGACGCTCGGCACCAGAGTGTCGTTCGACCGAGCTGGCTCCATGGCATGGACGCCCGATGGATCCGGCATTGTCTATTTGACGACCAAGGATTCAGTGCAGGGAACGGTGCTCCGGCAGCTGCAACTGAACGGTTCGTTGACCACCGAATTGATGACCCTTCCCGAAGCAACCGGGCCCATGGTCGACCGGACTGGACAAATCTGCGTCGGAACGGACGGCCGAATGCAACGGGTGGTCTCGGCGCCAGGCGTGCAGCCGTCATTGGTCCCACTTCCAGTCCCGAGCGATGCCCAGCTTTCGCCCGATGGGCGATGGCTGGCGGCGCAGAATTCGGCGATCCTGTGGGATGTCCAGGCGGGCCAAACGGCCACGCCTTCGATGGTCGGGTTTGCGGGTTGGTCACCGGAGTCGCTCGCGGCGGTTGTCGGCGATTACTCGAACGGGGCTGCGATCCTGTCCCTGCAGTCACTGGCCAGTGCCGTCACGCTGGAGAGCTACTCAATCTCGATTCCGCGGCCCCCCATCCAGCTCGTGTGGGGCGCAAATAGCCCAGTCGAAGTGGCTCATACGATCCGCCGGTCAGTCAGTGGCCGACATCTTACTGTGTCGGGTGTGTTGGGATCTATTTCATCGACTTGAGCGACGGGAGTCAGCATCCGGTCTTCGATCCGTCGGCGGGTGCGGTCGCGGTCATGACTGAAAGCAAGCCCACGGTGGGATTCACGTTGGCGTGGTTGACGACCTGCCAGGGTTTGTTCAGTACGGTGTGCACGGCGACGCTCTACCGGGTCCGCGTGCCCGACGGCACCACCACGCCGCTGGCCGTCGCGGCGCAGGCGACCGTAAAGCCCTACCCGAGCGCATTCTCCTGTCCAGTCGCAATCTCCCCGGACAACCAGCGGGTGGCGATCGCTTCGCCCCGAGGCATCTACGTAGAGCCGCTGTTTCCTTGATCCGCGATGGGCGTGCCGATGAGCGGCGGCGCGCATTCGGCTTGAGCGCCAACCATCCGACGAACTACCCAATCTCGCTTCCATTTAGATTTTATGATTTCGCACACGTATCGCATCGTCCCCTGCTGTATGCTGCATGCAGTTGGTCCCGGCGAAGCCCACCGACCGGGTTGGACAGGAGCGAAGTCAGATGAAAAACAGACGGGTCTTATCTTTCAGGAGGTTTGCAAACGCGTGGATCCTCTGTGCTCCCCTCCTCTGGGGAACGTGCGGCTATCGAACGCCTCTGCTGCCACCCAGCTGCATCCTTTCAGTCGATCCTTCGGCACTCGACTTGGGGGAAGTTCCTCCGGGTGGACAAGCAACGGGGACCTTGACCATTGCCAACCTCGGGGGGGCGGCCTGCAACGTCGGAGGCTTCGGCTTTGCTCCCAACTCCGATCCCTGGTTCGCGCTCGGGCCACAAGTGCCACCGGCAATCGTGGTGGAACCTGGCGAACGCGCGACCGTGGCCGTCACCTTCAGTCCCGCGAGCGCATCCGTCCCACTTGATCGCGCCGGGACACTCGTCTTCGGCAGCGACGATTGGCATCGACCGCGCGTGGACGTAGCGCTTGCCGCCCGCGTCCTGACCCATTGCACGCTCGCAGTCACGCCGAACGCCATCGACTTCGGCCACGTTGCTCTCGATGCGACCGCTACCAGATCGGTGGACATCGCCAATGTCGGCGATGGCGCCTGCGAGATCGGCAAGATCGCCTTGACCGAGCAAAGCGATCCGGAGTTCTCGCTTGCTCCGGGACAGGCGGATCCGCTCGCGCTGGCGCCCGGCGAGAGCCAATCCATCGCGATCGCGTTCCACGCGGTCAATCCAGCAGAGCCACATCAGAAGAACGGGGAACTGACGTTCGAGACCACCGACGCGAAGCAGGTAACAACAGTCGTCCAGCTCACAGCTTACATCGACGTGGGATGCTCCCTGACCATGACGCCGGCCAGCCTGGATTTCGGCAATGTCATGCTCAACACCACCTCTGCCGCCGCCGTCACGCTCGGCAACGACGGTAGCGATACCTGCCACGTCTCCGGCATCGCGCTCGGCCAGGGTTCGGACTCCAATTTCACCCTGGATGGCGGCCAGAGGCTCACCCTCGACGTCGCCCCGGGTTCGAGCCAATCCATCTTGGTTCACTTCGGCGCCTTCGACAGCGCGCCGCCGCACCTCAGGACCGGGACGCTTGTCTTCAAAACGGGGAACACCCGCATGCCGGACGCTTCGGTTCCGCTTTCGGCCTATGTCAACAGCGTTTGCGTCGAAGCCAGCCAGTGGATCTACACCGTGGATGGGACCGGGCTTTTCTCGCGCTTCGATCCTACGACAGCGACCTTCACTAACATCGGGCGGCTCGACTGTCCCGACTACAGCAGTGCCTTCTCGATGGCGGTCGACCAGAACGCGGTGGCTTGGGTGCTCTACCAGGACGGCAATGTCTTCAAGGTCGACACTGCGACAGGAAAATGTCAGTCAACAAGCTTTCAAGTAGGGCAGCATGGGCTAAACACCTTTGGCATGGGCTTCGTGTTCGATCCGTCGACGGGCCTCGACACGCTGTACATCGCGGGAGGCATCTCGCTCGGCTCTACCACGCAGTCGGAGCTGGCCACGGTGTCGTTCCCTTCCTTGGTGGTGAACCCGATCGGAACTACGAACGGCTGGCCCGAGCTGTCAGGGACCGGCGATGGCACTCTGTGGGGCTTTTTCCCCGGTTCCAACAGTCCCACGCAGCTCTCCACGTTGGTGCGGATCGACCCAGCGACGGGTGCGACCCTCGAAACCTATGGCTACAAAGACATGCCCACCTCCGGCAACTGGGCCATGAAATTCTGGGGCGGCTCATTCTGGATTTTCCTCGGCAACTCGATCTACCGAGTCGATCGCAACTCGCCGCAAACCTTCCACACCGTCATTGCCAATAGCAGCTATGCCATCGTCGGCGCGGGCGTTTCAACCTGCGCGCCGCTACACTAGGCCCAACCATGGCGTGGCGGGCGCAAACTGTAAGTCTCGTGTGAAGCTGCGCCGATTACTGCAAGACCAAGATGCCACCCAGCGAAGAGGTGGTCATGACTTTCGTCGTGCTCGTCCAGGTGTCGGCCGAGGCGTTCAGGCTGAACCGATCGATGAACTCCGAGGTCAGGTGGGCCGCGGTGAACATTTCGTTTCCGTCAGGGCTGAAGGCGACAGCGACCGCGCCGTCGGCAGCGATGCTGTCCTTCAGGGTCAGATCGTCCGCAGCGCCAATGGTCAATCGGTACACCTTGTTGACATCCACTGCCGCGACGTAGAGCACGCCGTTCCGCACAGCCATATTGAACAGTCGGGGCGCTTCTGCGATGGTCACGTCGGCAAGTGGCGCACCGCCATTGGCCAGATCGAACTGGCGAATGATGCTACTGGTCTGGCCACCCGACGTTGCATAGAGCCGCCTGCCGTCCGGGGCAACGGCCACGCCGCCGGTTGGTCCGTTGCCGAGCGTACCGTTCGCGATGGCGTTCCCGGCGGCATCGAAGGTGAATCGGGAGATAGACGGTCCACTCGTAGGATAGTTGAAATCCGCCACGAACATCTCACCGGTCAAGGGACTGAACGCGATCTGAGCGACCGCGCTAAGGCTGTTGCCGACAATTGTCCCATGGGCGGTCAGCGTACCCGCGCCGCCATTGTAAATGAACCGTGAGATGCTGCCCGGCACGCCATCAGCCGCGTTCACACCATGGCGATTGCCAACGAACACTTCGGACGACGATGCCCGAAATGCAACACAGGCCGGGTCTGCCAGCAGGCTCTTGTCGATGCCCGCCGCAGGAACCAGCGGCGCCCCGTCTCCCGCCACCGTGAAGGCTAGAACGCCCGACCAGAGACTTTGGTCGATATAAGGCCCGGGAGGCGTCTCGGTCACCAGCAGCGTAAACGGGCTCCCGCCGCCGGCGCCATCCACGCCCTTCTGGTCGATCCCCGCGACGTCGATCCCCGCGACGTCGATCCTCGCTGCGTCAATCCCCGCGCCGTCGGTCCTCGCCGCGTCAATCCCCGCGCCGTCGGTCCTCGCCGCGTCAATCCCCGCGACGTCGATCCTGGCTGCGTCAATCCCCGCGCCGTCGACTCCCGCCACTTCCGGTCCGGCCCTGTCCACGGCGGCATCGAGACCCGGGCTTCCATCTGCCCCCAACGCTGCGTCGGTGCCCGACGACGAAGAACCGCAGCCACTCCCCCAGACCGATACCAACCCAACCACGACTAGAACACGAATCCGAACTGCAGGATCTTGAGTCATCATTTTTTCAGGCGCTCCCACGCTGAACGCAAACCTAGCAGGTTCCTCGCGAGCTGCGAGTCATTGTATTTGAGGCGGTTGCGTGAAACCCGCCAGGGGTCACCGACAGCATCACCCGTCGCCGGAATCTCGACGGCGGTTAGATGGGATGTAACCTGGAATCAGCCGTAAGTCCTCGGCACGTAAAGCTCAGCAGGCAGGTCGATGCGCTCGTAGTTGGGATTGAACACACGCTCGGGAAGCTCGACCTGCTCGTGGACAACCTCGGTGTACGGGATCTGCTTGAGCAAATGGTCGATGCAGTTGAGCCGCGCGCGCCGCTTGTCATTCGCCTCGACGATGTACCAACGTGACTCGAGAGTGTGGGTCCGCTCAATCATTTCTTGCTTGGCCCGCGTGTAATCTTCCCAGCGCACCCGCGACTGCAGGTCCATGGGGCTCAGTTTCCACTGCTTCATCGGATCGCGGATGCGCATCAAGAATCGAAGCTGCTGTTCTTCGTCGGAAATCGAGAACCAATATTTCAGCAAAACGATGCCCGAGCGTATCAGCATCCGCTCGAACTCGGGCACGTCCTTGAAGAACTGCTCGACTTGATCAGGCGTCGCAAACCTCATGACCCGCTCGACACCAGCGCGGTTGTACCAGGACCTGTCGAACAAGACGATCTCACCGGCAGCAGGTAGATGTTCGACATAGCGCTGGAAGTACCATTGCGTCTGCTCGCGGTGGCTGGGTGCGGGAAGCGCGACTACGCGACAAACGCGAGGATTCAAGCGCTGGGTGATGCGCTTGATCACGCTGCCCTTGCCGGCCGAGTCGCGACCTTCGAAGAGCACCACGATCTTGGCACCTACACTGGCGACCCACGTTTGCAGCTTGATCAGCTCCGACTGCAGCCGGAGAAGGTGATGGAAGTACTCTTTACCGTCGAGGGTAACGGGATGCTTCTTTGGGTAGACTCGCCCAATCTCGTCGACCAGGCGCTTATCGCAGAGTTCGAGCTCGTACTCCTCGGCAGCGCTGTCTTCCAGCTCGGCTGATAGCCAAGCCAGCGCTCCCTCGTCGGATCCGTCCATCGGGGCGACCGCCTATTGAGCTCAACCAATTTTGCTGAACAGCCAGAACAGACTGCCGGCGAGGAGGATGGACGCGGGCAAGGTGAGAACCCAAGCCATCAGCAAATTTCGCACCGTAGAAATCTGGAGGCCTGAGCGGTTGGCAGCCATGGTGCCCGCCACGCCAGAGGAAAGCACGTGCGTCGTGCTGACCGGCAAACCGAAGGCATCGGCAGCGCCAATGGTGGCCATGGCCGTGAGCTCTGCGCATGCGCCCTGGGCGTAGGTCAAGTGGTCCTTCCCGATCCGTTCGCCAACCGTGACGACAATACGTTTCCATCCGATCATGGTCCCTAAGCCCAGTGCAATGGCGACCGCCACCTTGACCCACGCCGGGATGAATTTCGTCGCCTTGTCGGTGTGCCGACGGTAGTTCTTGAGCACCTCCCGATCGTCCGCGCCAATGGTCGGCGTCTGGGACTTTTCCAGCAAGCGCAAGTCTTCACCGATGAGATAAAGGTCGTTGCGAAAATTCCTGGTCTCGCTGACGGGAACATTCTTCAGCTCCTTGAATCGCGCCATGTCCTTGCCAACATCGTCGATCAATTTCTGCAAGGCGGGCAGCGTGGCCGGCGTGAGTTTGCGCGTGCGCACGTACTCCTGCACATCGGCACGTGGATTCGCCGGTGCCGGCACACCATTCGTGTAGGGTTGCAACGTCTGGACTGCCTGTTCGGACACTGCCACGAAGTCCATCGACTCGCGGGCGGAAACCGCGTGATTGAGCGCGTAGGCCGTCGGCACGGTGCCGATGAGGATCAACATGATGAGCCCCATGCCCTTTTGTCCGTCGTTCGAGCCATGCGCAAAGCTCACGCCCGTACAGGTCAAAAGCAGAAGGCCGCGAATCCAGAACGGCGGCGGTTGCGTGCCTTGCGGCGCCGAGTAGAGGCGTTTGTTGGGCAGCACCTTCTTCAGCAGAACCAGAAGAAGACCGGCAGAAGCGAAACCGATGAGGGGCGACAGGAGAAGTGTCCGACCGATATTCATCGCCTGCCCCCAGTCGACGCCACTGGTGGCCGCGCCGGCGTTGACGAACTGATTGGCGATGCCCACGCCGATGATGGAGCCGATCAGAGTGTGCGAGCTGGACGACGGCAGGCCCAGATACCATGTGCCGAGGTTCCAGATGATGGCGGCGGCTAGAAGCGCGAAGACCATGGCAAACCCCGCGCCGCTGCCTACCTGCAGAATCAACTCGACCGGCAGGAGCGAGACAATCCCAAATGCCACGCCGCCCGTGGACAACACGACGCCCAAGAAATTCCAGAAACCCGACCACACCACCGCAATGTGCGGATCGAGCGAGTTCGTGTAGATCACGGTCGCCACGGCATTGGCGGTATCGTGAAAGCCGTTCACGAATTCGAAACCCAACGCGACCAAGAGGGCAAGGCCAAGAAGGATGAACGGGAAATACGACGTCGAATGCACGAGCGCCAAGTCGCCGATGAGGTGAACGCCCGCATAGGCGATGCCCACCGCCAGGGCCACGCCAAAGATGATAGTACCCACTTTGCCCGGCCCCTTTGCCATCTTGGCGTGTACGGCATGAGGGACGGCGCTCGGGCGGACGATTTCTTCTCTGACGGCGCTGCTGGCGGTAGTCATCTGAGTCTCCCGTTGAACAATTGCGGTGCCCTTGGATGAAGAAATTGGCCCCGCGGCGCTGTCTGATGTGTGCCAGTTGTGTAACAACGTCCGATGGACTGAACGCCCCCCTCAAAACCACTCCTCGTAGCCACCTCCGCACGGTTTCGAGCGCTGTTGCGTGAATGTCGCGATGTTGTGGCGGAAGGCCACGCAATCGGCGCTAGGAAGCTCTGCGGACGCGGCTGCGCTTTGCTCCCGTCCCCAACCAACCCGGAGGGTCTCATGATGAACGACCGAAAGTCGTATGGCAGAAGCCACATCCATCGTCTGAAAACCGTCACTGCGGCATCGGCAGTTTTCGTTCTCGCCACGACATTGTTGCCGTCCGCCCATGCCGCGGATCAAACTGTTCCTGGCGCCGGCAATAGCGCCGCGGCCGAGCTCGCTTCCTCCTCGCCCTTGGTGCAGTCCGCGCGACGGTTCATCGGCAGGCGGATAACCTCGATCGGCGATAAGACCTTGGCCAAGAACGTCCACGATCTCGTCGAAGAACGCCTGGCGTGTGTCAAACACCGTGCCCACGAGTCCGACGTCAGCAAGCAAGCTGTTCTCGACAAGCTAGCCGCCGCTGGTTTGTACTCGGCGGCGGATGCAGCAACATTTCCGGGCGGGGCCATGGCAGGAGTTTTTCCGCCCGTGCTCGACGCTGGTACGGCGTGCCCGCACCTACCGCAACCGTTCTTCTCGGCGCCAGGAAGCGTCTTTGGAGGACACCATTCGTATCCCGGCGGCTTGCCCATTCACGAAAGCTTCAACGACCTCAGCGACATGGCCTTCGCTGCCAACTATCGTCGCGTGTACGGGCATACCGGGCCGGACGGTCTGCCGGCGCTCGCGGCAGCGGATGGCGATCGTGACAATGACGACAGCGTGGACATCGACATCGACCAGGACGTCATCGTAGCGGCGCCGCTGCTGCACGACTGGGCGAAGCCTCTCGTCTTTCAATGGAATGCCGACGGAACCGAGTTCGCTGAATTCAATTTTGGCGGAAACGGAACGACAGACAACTACGGCTCCGCCGGAGATTCACGCACGGGCGCCCACCACATCATCAGCATTGCCGAATCCATGGCGCGTGGCCTTTCACCGAAATTCGTGATCACACAAGCTTCAGCACACTCGAATCCTACCTCAGGCAACGAGTACAAAGTGGTGAACTGGCTGCGCAGCGCCGCGCTCATGACGGGAATCGACGCGGTAGCGAAGGGCTACCTCCGGCTCGATAGCTCTGGGAAGCTGCGCCTGCCGGCGGTTCAAAAGTTGGGCGACCTCGACTTGAATGCAGCGACTCCGTCCCAGGTCAACGCGCCGGTGGAATACCAGCTACACAATCTCTCCGACGCCGACTTCACCCAGACCGGTCCGGCAGTCGCCGTCGCGCAGATTCTCCTCGCCAACTTGGCGGCGTCGTTCGGCTACGATCCGAGCGACACCACCCGCTACAACACCCACTATCGCAATCCAGTCCTCGCGCACCTGAGCGCCGAACGCTTGTATATCATCTACACGTCCTCCGGTCTGGACGGCGTACGAGCCCAAATCATGCGATTGCGGCATCGCGGGATCATCTAGACGGCGGGCTGACGGCTGCCGGCTCGCCCCGAGGGCCGGCAGCTGGCAGTAGCTACGGTCGCCGTACTTCGAGCCGGATGCTGGCGGTGGTGACTCGACTGACTCCGAAATACAGGAATACGACGATCGTCAGTATCGCCAGCCCAACCGTGACGACGGGCGAGGCCAGTACGGGCAATCCCACCCGAATATCGGGCGAGCGCGCCGACTCGGAAGCGAAAGGAAGAACGGCGAGGGTGTAGGCGAGGCACCCAAGTGCCATCCATTGATACGCACTCAATCGGCCCTCGCCTCGATAGTCGGCGCGCAAGAACTCGCTGGCGAAACGCCACGCGAAAGCCACGCCGAGGGAAAGCGCGACGGCAGCTCGAAAGTGGCCAGCTAAGTAGAGGGGCACGCCACTAAGGGCTGACGCAGACAGAATCAATGCAGAAAGCGCGGGTGCGGGTACGAGCGATTCGCCTTCGCAGTGGCCCGCGTAGGAGGCCTTGCGGGTAGGGCCCACGATCACGGCGGGTCGCCACCCGAACCAAGCTCGCACACGCGGCCCGCAGTCAGCCAATCGGCGACCGTAGCAGCAACCGAAACTGATGCACGCCAGTCGCCCCATGCCCTCGCCAAAGGGATACGCCACGGCCAGCGCTGCTACCGCCGGAAGAGCGTTGTCGCCGCCTAGCACGAGGTCCACAAGCAGGGCAGTCCACGGCGCAAGCAGCGTAGAGACGAAGACCGCCCCGCCGACCGTGAACGTCCCGCGCTGGCGTTCGACCAAGCGAGCGACTAGACCAGCAGCTGGCAAGGCAGCGGCAAGCACCACGCCAACGGTAAGAACCATAGAAAGGAACGGGACGCGGGCAGCCCCCGCCAAGAGCAGAGCGAGGACGACTGCAGACGTCATCGATACTGCCTGCAGTGCCCCGTACCACGTCAGATTGAGCGCCTGCCATTCGCCGTCTTCTTTTCGGCGGCGGGGAATCGACGCCAAAATCTGCATGTGCTCGCGGGGCAAGACGCGCAAACCCCAGGTGAGAATAGCCACGTCGAGGGCGGCGAACACAATGGTGAAGCCAAAGTTGGCGGTCATGGCACTCGATTGGCGCTGGTTGCAATGGTTGCAATGGTTGCAATGGTTGCAATGGTTGATCGTACGCGCACCTCGGTCTCGACCAGCGGAGCGCCGAAAGCGCGGGAAAGGCGGCTCGACACGTCGGTGCGCTGTTGCGCACACAAGAGGTCTGGACTCATGCAAATGCGATCGCGCTCGAAGAGAAGGACGTCGGTGCTACCACCCGGGCGATAGCGACTCTTGGGCGAGCCTTGGCGCAGGAAGATCCCCGGCCGGACCTCCTGAGGGCCACGGTATTTCTCGGCGCTATAGCATTGAACGATGTCGCCGATCATCAAGGCCGCGACTTCCACCATGGCCACCATCCCCACCTGGGTGCCGCCGGGAACGTCGGTATCGATGAGCGTGACGTGGCGACGGTTTTTCGAGTAGGGCGTGACCACCTCGACGACCGCCGTCGGATTGCACGCGTGGCAGGCGCCGTCGAGCGCGATGAAATCCTGCACTAGCCCAGACACTGGCGCATGGCTGTAGTGATACTTCTCCGGTGTCAGACGAAACACGGCCCAGTCACCGTCGGCAAAACGCCGCCACGTCGAGCCGCCACCCAAGAGCTCTTCGATATCGAAGAACTTCCCTTTGATGAACAGCGGGGCCTTGTCGTGCAGGGAACCCCACACCATGCGTGAGTCGGCGGGCGCTACCACCGCCCCTTGGTCGGTGGTCATGGGCCGGCGCTCCCAGTAGCGAATCTTTCGCTCGAAGATCTGGCTCAGTGTGCGCAGGTCGTCGGGCGAGTCAAGACATTCCGTCCAGTCGATTCCACAGTCGAGCATGAAACGTCGCCCGCCCGCAACTCGACGGCCCACGAACGATTCGTAATTGAGAAAGCCCAGAAACGAAGACATTCGCGGACTGGTCATAGCCTCGAACAGGCGCGGCGCCCGCTCCCTCACGGGAGAATAGAGAAAACGAATCGCACTGTCCCAGAACAAGCGCTCATTGCGCACGCCGCGCGAGACACGGTCGACATACTGGTGTGGACCAGAGCTATCAAACATCGTCGAGTGTCACTCCTTCCTGGGCCGTGGTAACCGCCAGAACCAAACTGATGAGGCGGACGATCTCCTCGGTATTGAGTCGGTCCTCGACCAACTCGTTTTGCACGGCTGCAAGATAGGCGTCGGGATTGGCCAACAAGCCGAGATCTCCCCATTGCACTCCCCACAGACGGGCGGCGGCCGGGGAGAGCTCTTCACGCAAGAGCTGCAGTGCCTCTTGGATCTGCGCGCGACGCAAGGGTCCACGGTAGTAGCGCTCGGCGGCCAGATTGAAGCTCCGGGCCTCGACCCGCATGGGATCGCGCGCGCCCGCCTCTGCGAGAATGCCGCCCAGGAGCTGGTGCGAGGCGCAGGTCGGCGGGTCGACCAAACGCTGGTCGAGCTCGCCCAAAAGCTCGCCCGCACCAAGTGCTTCGACGAGGTCGGGCGCATCTTCGCGCACGGTGCGCACAAGTCCCCGGCGGTACTCGTCGGTGACCACCCGTCGGTAACCAGGATAGCGACGGCTCGGGCGAATACCCCGCGTGCGGGACAGTATCTTCGAAAGAAGGTGATTGCTCGTTGCCTCGTGGACGAAGAAGGTGGGCAGCCCGATGGCGCAATCGAAGACGACCTGACGGCGCTCGCTTTCCAGGGTTGGGTCGTCTGGAATATCGGCGTGGGTCAAGCGACCTGCGACGATCTCGCGGTAAGCGTAGGCGCACAGAAGGTGTTGCAAGCCGACCGCACGTCCCATGTCTTCGCCGAACCGGGGAAACAGACTGTATTGGCGGGCTTCGAAGCCGGAGAAGCCCATCACGGCTTGCTCACGCAGCTTGACCAGCAGGTAAAGCGACATTCGCGCGTCGAAGACGCCCAAGCTGGCCAGATCGCGCTTGAGGCGCTCGGAGTTGCCGAGAACGCCATTGAGTGACGGGCTCGTGTTGGTACTGAGCAGAAAGACCAAATAGTCGAGCAAGCGAAAGTCGGGCACCCAATCGCCACGCAAATTAAACACGGAGCTCAACGTGCGGTCAATCCAGCCTGGCCCACACGGCGTGAAGGTCAGCCCCAAAGCGCGCAGCTTGGCTTTGCCCTTCCACCGTCGCCAGAGCATCCGCAGGTGGGTGAAGTCGAGCTCGTGCGGCAAGAATCCCAAGGCAACTTCCGGGTGAAAATCCTGGAAACCGAGACGGTAGGGCGCGGCGCTGTAGGTGCCAACGAAGAGCGGTAGGAAGTGCTCCATGACCTTGATGGCCAGATCGCCGAAGTACTTTTCGTCGCGCGTGCCAAAGCTATCGCCGGCGGCGGCCAGAGCACTCAGTCGCCGGCTGCCGATGCTGACGTGCACGCCATTGTTGGCCAAGCTTAGGCTGGACGTGCTAGGCATCACGACCAAGTTGTTCTGGATGATACCGGCATCGCGCAGTTTCTTGACACCATTGAGCTGACTGCGCGACAGAACTTCATGACAGAGGCCCATGTACGCGCTCTTTTCTTCGCCTCGATCCCAGCCGGATAAACAGGGATTCATGAAGAGCTCGCGATAGAAGGAATCGGAGATCAGCTCGTTGAGCTCGCGTTGTCGTACGGGTGGCGTAGGTGCATGACAAGCCACCGCCTTTTGCCCGGTGACGGCCAGCTCGTAGCGACGATTGGCGTAGGCAAGCAAGAGCTGTGTCAGAAGGAATCTCCGGGCCGACTCGCGCGCCAGGGCACGGCCGCCTCCCGCCTCGCGTGCAAGGCTGACGACGTTGAAAGAACACGTCTCAGGCGACGTGTTGTCGCTCAAGAAGTGCGCGAACAAGCGCTGGCCCGTGCGGCGCACGGACTCGGGTCGCTCGGGCAAAGCCGCCACCGCGTCCACCAACGCCAATTTCAAGAGATAGCTGATGGGAATGCGCACATAGTCGATTCCGCGCTCGACCACCAAGAACTTGTCAGCATCGCCACGCAGGCGGTTCGATCCGTCTGACTTGTCGGCGCGCAGGTCACGTGCAAATGCATCGCCAGCGCCTGTTCCCAGCAAGCGACGTGGAAAGCGCACCCAACTGTTGTCCCAAACCTGGTCGGAATTCGCGTCGAGGAATCGTTCGAGCGCATGCACTTGCCTCGGCGTCGTGTCGCCCACCCTCGCTCGGCGCAAGATGTTGGCGAGAAAGTCCGACCCCGCAACGGCCAATGGCAAATCCACTGTGTCGCGACCTCCGTGTACGGAAGCCTGCAACTCCGCTTCGGCACCTGCCGTGGCATCGGTGCCGACAAAGGGCAAGCGCTCGACGTCCAGCTCGGAAACGATGCCGAGTGCCGATCGCAGGCGGTCGACGGACGGCTCGGTTGCAGTCGGTGTCGCCGCGGGCGGGGACGAAAACGCGGCAGCCTGCCGACTCATCGTCGTTCCTCGGGATTGCGTCGTGGAGAATACTCAGCTTCCACGGGCTTTGATGATCGGCTACCTGTATGACGATTTGTCGTCGCAATTGTGTCGATTGCGCCGCTGTTTGCCGACTTTCTTGCAAGGGATCCCTATGCAGACTCGGAAAAGCAAAGCGCACCTTCGACGGACGGTCGAAGATGCGCCTCGGGTGTTGCTTGTCTCTAGTTGTTGCTTGCGGGATACGGACGATTGCCCATGATACCGCGCCAGAGCGCTCGGTTGAACCGAGGTGTGTCGAGAGCGTCCTCACGGTCGAAGTTCTGCCCACGCATCACCCGCTGCCAGTAGGCGGCGCCGTGGTGCAGACGCGTTCCAACCATAGCAATCGAGACCGGATGAGCCACGGTGTTGCTGGCGGTGGCGGCCGGAACCGGCAGCGATGTGGAACGAAGGATCTCCGGGACCTTCGCCGCGTAGACAAATGCCGTCGGTGAGAGCGAGGGATCAAAGACCTCGGCAATGGGGGCCGCCAGGGCGTCGTTGAGGCTCAGCGGTTCGAGCGCCAGGACCTCTTCAATGGTCTTCACCATAGAGACCGTATTGTAGGGCGCCGATACGACCGCGCCCCGCTTGACGTACGGCCCCGCCACGAAGGCAACACTGCGATGGGCACTGACGTGGTCGGGGCCGTCCTGAGCGTCATCCTCGACGATGAAGACAAGCGTGTTGTCCCGGTAGGGACTCGCCACAACCTTGGCGACCAACTGCCCGATGGCGAAGTCGTTGTCGGCCATCTGACGTTCGGGCGTGTTCACCCCGTCGATGGCGTCGGAGAACGACCCGAAGTGGTCATGGGGAAAACGCACGAATTCGAGCGCTGGCAGCTCGCCGTTCGCGACGAACTGGTCAAACTCGCGCTCCCATTCTTTGAACCGCCAGTAGTCGGGGTACTTGTTGTCAAACCCGCGAAAGTAGAGATCCGACCGATTTTGCAACGCCGCTTTGGCGGGATAGAATTGGCGCACGCCTGTGGTGAACGGCTGACGTTCGAGCGGAATGAAGATGGGATTGCTGACCGGCACCGACGAACGCGTCAGATCGCCAAAGCAGCCGTAGTTGCGAATCGAAAGCCCCTTGCGCAAGGCTGCATCCCACAGATACGACTCGCCGGCACCCTCGCCTTCGGCCGGCTCGCCGGACGCAACGTCCGCGGTACCAGGCAGCAAATCCGGATCGGGCGGCGTGACCGGATTGAGAGCCAGACGCTCGGCGAGCGTGGCAAGGCCCACGTTGATGTTGCGATTCGTACCCTCCCAGTCGTACGCAAGTCCGCGCCCGGCGTAGTTCGGCGGCTGTGTCTTCTCGACTGAATCGGTGGTTCGTGCCGACACCGTCCAATTCCACCCCACGCCGCTGGTCTCACCCGTGTCCTGGAACGCGTCCAGGGTCACGAATTGGCTGGCCAGACCGTGATGGTTGGGCGTCGTCGCCTCGGGGAACAAGGTCAGTAACGGATCGCCATTTCCGCGCGGCAAATCGCCTAACACCTGATCGTAGGTGCGGTTTTCCTTGATGATGTAGATGACGTGCTTGATGCGCGAGCGCAGGAACGCCATCACACGCTGTTCTTCGAAGGAGCGCTCGCCCGTCGGGAAGTGATTGTTGGCAGCCACTTGCAGGGTCAGACGCGCCAAGGCCGCTCCGCTCGGAACAGGTGCGGACAGGAAGCCAGCCTTTTCCAGTTGCCACGCATACTCGTTCCCATTCCAGCACGAGTCATAGGTCGTATTGCTGGCCACATCGATGCAGCCGGGACCGGGTAAGCCCTTTCCATTGACCACGAAAAACCGACGGCCGTCGGCGCTCAGGCTGATGGACTCGGGATACCAGCCCGTGGGAATCAGACCGACCACGTGACTGACCCCGGAATCGTCGCGGTCGCCGTCCCCATCGTCCCTATGGTCGTCGGTTCGGGACCGGCCGAGCTCAACGACCGCCACGGCATTGATTCCGCCATTGGTCACGTACAGGGTGTGACCGTCGGGCGACAGCGCCAGGCTATTGGGGTTCGCGCCAGTGAATCCTCGCGGATTCGACAGGATCGCCCGCGGTGCAGTCACCTGGAACGTCTCGATCAGGCGATCCGCTCGAGTGTCGATGACCGACACGGTATCTGCACCGCCATTGGCGACGAAAAGCAGCTGCCGGTCCGCGGATAGCAGCATCTTGTTCGGCTGCGCTCCGACAGGAATGCGTCCCTTGACCTTCGCCGAGGCGATATCCATCACCACCACTTCACCATCGCGCTGGCTGCTCACGTAGGCTTTCGTCCCCTTGGTCGTCACCCAGTACGGATATTCGCCGCCGGCGTGTCCCGATTGCGCGCTATCGACCTTGCCCGGGCGCAAGTCGACTTCCGTCACCGTCGCTGTCGCCAGATCGACGATGCTGACCGAGTCATTTTCGTAGTTCGCTACCACCACATGCTTCCCTGAGCCGTCGACCGCCAGTCCTGCAGCGGTAGGCGGAACCGCGAGGCCGAGCCCGGCACTGTGTCCCAATGGGATCGCCGGCGTCGCCTCGCTGAACGTGGCGCCCGCGAGACGGAAGATGTGCAGGTTGTCGTCCACACCACCGCTCACGTAAAACTCGGCGCCGTGCGGATTCCAGGCCATGCCGACGAAGGTGTTCGGAACTTGCAGCACTTGCCGCTTGAGAGGCGGCCACTGCGTAACGTCGTAGACGAAAACGTACTCGTTGGACAGCGCGGGGACGAAGTCGCCGCTGCTGTCCGGCTTGGTCACCGCGTTGTACCCGCTAGTCAGAATCAGCAGGGTCTTCCCGTCGAGACTGAGCGCGGTGGTAACCGCGTGATCGACAAGTTGACCCGGCAGCGCAGCAAGATCGGGATTCAGTACTTGAGAGACTGCGCCCGGCGTCGCGTCGGGCGTGATGCGAGCGCCGGTCGGGAGGAGCTGGCCTTCGGCCAGCGGGCTTGAGGGTATCTCACTCTGTACCACGGCGTTCCTCGTCGTCGCGAGGGGCGGTGTGGACGACTCGGGCTCGGAGGCATGATCGCAGGCCACCCAAAGGATCGAGGTTCCCAAGACAAACAGAGTATTTGCCAAAACAGTACGCATTGGTTTCCCCCTGCAGTTCAGACATCCATCAAAACGCAGCGGCGACGCCGCCCATCACCAAAACGCCAGTGCTCAGGCGATCGACCTTCTGACCGCTTACTCCCATCTCGCTCATCAGAGCGAACTGTCCTAGGGAGTAGGCGAGCAGAGGTCCGGCATTGAATTCGAGAGTCGGATTCGAGTGCTCCGCGCGATGCGGATCGCTCGATCCAAGAGACGAGCGAATACGCCCGTCGAAGCCAGCGTGCAATCGCGTTCCGAAGTCATGCACACAAGCCGCGCGGATCTCTCCCTCGTGGTCATCGCCCTCGCCGTCCTGAGCATAGATGAAATTGGCCATCGCTAAGGTGGCGCCGAACCGGCGACTGAACATGGCAGACCATTCGAGCATTCCTTCCTCGTCGGCAAATCGGTCTTGGCGGTAGAGAAAGCCAGCCACCACATTGATGCCCGCGCGACGCTGAGTGAATAGCATCACGCGGACGCCTCCTTGCGCCCGCAGGCGAACTTCCCCCGGCTGTGTGGTTGAGCCGAAGCCCGCCGTAAAGCTTAGCCGCGGAACAACCCACGCCTCTGCAGTTGCGTTGGCGACCGGATTCTTGGTGGCACTGTCGTAGCCGGCCCAACCGGCGCCCACGGCCGTCGCCCCGGAATCGATCTCAGCGTCGAGGACCCCGGGCAGAAAATGGGCTGCTCGACTTGCCGGCTCGAAGCTCACACCCTCAGCTGAGAGTTCGAGTTCCTCGGCAGACGCCAATGAGCCCTGTCCTTGAATGATTGTGATTGCGGTGAGTGAATAGAAACAAATTCCGCGTGCGAGAAACTGTTGCTTTGCGCGCATGGCCTTTCCCCTTCTGGGCAGAAGTGCCCCAAATTCTCACGGACCGGGTTGGCTCTAGCTCAGCGGTGAACGGCTACCATCACAACTGGTCGAACCTTCTGTTACGACTTCGATTACGCACGTAACGCGAACGTTCGGCCGTCGAGGACGAGGCACTCGCGTCAGGCGGCGTCGTCGACCAGTGAGAACGCGCAGCAGTACTTTCCCAACCTGCGCTATAGTCCCGCGACATGTCGACAACTCTGCTGCAACCACGAGAATTCGCTGCCGTGGCTGCGACGCCGCTTGCCTCTGCTCCGGCGGCGGGCCCGACGCTGAGGGCGGACGGCAACAACCGGCTGGCGAGCACTTTGCTCAAGCGAAAAGTGGGTGGGCTCTTTCGGCACTTTCCATCTGCCCTGACGGGAGACGAGGAATCGATCCATCAGTTGCGTGTTTCGGGCCGGCGTTTGCGCGTCGCCCTGCCCTTGCTCGTGGCAAAGCCCGATAGCAACCGCGCCGAGCGCGCGCGAAGACTGTTGCGCGAGTTGACGCGCACCGCGGGAAGCAGCCGCGATTTTGACGTTTTGCTGGAATCGTACGATGAACGCCTGAGGAGTTTGCCGGCGCGAAGCGAGGAGCAGAAGCTCCTGCGCCACCGACTCGCCAGTGCCCGTCGCCGCAACCGCAGCCAAATGGTCGAGAATCTTCTCGACTTGGAGATCTCGCGCCTGCGCAAAGATTTAGCAGTCTTGATAAGCCGCGGCGGCCCTCCTCCGTCCGTCGTCTGTGAACGATTTGCCGCCACGAGCACACGCGAGATTCAGTTCCTCGACGAAGGCTTCGCGAAGCTCGGCACACAACTCGACGCAGAGACGTTGCATGCCCTGCGCCGCCGGGCGCGCCGCGTGCGCTATGCCGTTGAGGTCTGGGGCCAGATCCGAAACTTCGAGTCGACCGCCACCAAGCCTTGGAAGGCCCTGCAGGATCTCATCGGCGTCATTCATGATCAGCACGTTCTGGGCGAGTGGTTCGACAAACAGGCGAAGGTCGACCGGGCGCGTGGCAAGCATGCACTTGCGGACGCCGCAACGGACGAGGCAGCGTCCGCCCGAGCAACCATGCGCCGGCTGCACGCGGAGTTTCTGGCCGGCAAGCCCGTCACTCTCGTAGCGCGCGGGCGCGCGGCCCTGGGACAGGCAACGTCCGCCGACTAGAAATCATACGGGCCGAGCTTCCGAGGTCGGTAACCAAGCAAGCCAAGACCTTCACCGAGCGTGCCACGCAGCTCCTCGACGAGGCGGCGAACCTGAACATCAACTAAGGCTGTGCGGGCTCCCGGTCGACGCACGACCGGGATTTGCCCTCGATGTTCACGAGGCCTGCGCCATCAGGCTGCGACAGACCACTGGCGTCGCGCGTGCTCCAGGATCACACCTTCGCGTAGGGCGGCACGGCAGACGCGTGCTCGAGGAACGCCGACGATGTCCAGCACCGAGGCCAGGATGATGGCTCCGTGGATGATTTGATCCGCTCGGTCGGGTTTCATGCCGGGGAGATCACGTCGGGCCGCCAGCGGTAGCGCGGCCAACCGCTCGATGAGCAGGCGAAGCGTGTCTCGGCTCAGACAATTGGAACCTTCGCCCGACGCCGGCAGTAAGCGGAGAGCGCGCGCCACGGAGCGCAGCACGCGAGCAGTTCCCGCGCAAAGCACGACCTCGCCAAGGTCGTGCCCTCGGAACGGACGCATCAACGCGGCCACGCGCCTCGACGCCCAGCGCTCGATGGCGCGCAGGTCAATCGGCAAGGGCGGATCCGACGACGGCTGCTCAGCCACCGCGCGCAGAACGCCGAGTGGCGCCGAAGCTGTGTGAAGGATGCGACTGCCATCGCCCAGCACGACCTCGAGCGATCCTCCTCCGAGATCAAAGAGCGTGGCGCGATTAGTGAGACGGTCGCCCATGTGTGCGCGCATGCCCGCATAGGCAAGACGCGCCTCCTCGTCGCCCGAAATGACCTGGACGTCGATGCCGAAGCGCGAGCGAACCTTGGCAACAAATGCGTGCCCATTGCGCGCCTCGCGAACCGCGCTAGTCGCCACCGCGAGCACGGCCTGCGGTTCGTTCCGTTCAATCACCGGGACGAGCTCACCCACTGCGAGTAGAGCGCTCTCGAGCGTGGCAGCGGAAAAATGGCCGGTTCGAAAGATGGCCTCGCCAATCCTGGGCATCCGCTTGGCGCGCTCGATCACCTCAAGCCTCCCGCCGAGCCCTACATCCGCAACCAGCGCATGGAAGGAGTTGGAACCGAGATCGAGTACTGCGAGTCGCATCCCCTAAGCGTAAGGGACTGCGAACGCTGGGTTATTTACAGTTTAGCAACAACTTACCAACAACCCAGCAAAACCCCGTGAGAGCCAGGCATACGCGTCTGTCTCCCTCTCGATCGTAGCGGGCACGTAACGCGGCAATCGAGTCAGCTCGGGTCCTGCTGAGGAGCGCCCATCCTCACGGGATCATCAGCTGCCTGATCGGGCTGGGCTCCAACTTGAGCATCTTGCTGTTCCGTCGGCGCAATTGGGTCGATGCGAATGCCCTCTCCGCCTTTCTGGACCGCCTTCTTGACAGCTTTCTTGACGGCTTTCCTGACCGCCTTCTTGAACGCCTTGTTGACCGCCTTCTTGACCGCCTTCTTGACTGCCTTCTTGGTGAACACTTTTGACTTGCCGACAGTCTTCTTGGATTTGATCGGCTTTTGGGCTTTGATTGGCTTCTTGGCTTTGGCTGCTTTCTTGGCTTTGGTTGGCATGGCCTACATGTTGCCGCCGTGTGGGCCGATGCGCAAGCCTCTACCCTCCCGCGAGCTCGTAGCTTCCACAAGCAACGGTTGGGCAACTGCGAAGCCACGCGACTCGAACGTCATCGAACCGCCTTCGTATCGCTACCAAAGTGTTAGCGCCATCTCGAGGTGGGATTCAGTACGGTGGGTCCATGACAGTTACCCCGTACCACTCCCCGAGCCGCCGCGTCGTCGTCACGGGCATCGGCATCGTTACACCGCACGGCAGCGATGTGGATGACTTCTGGTCCGCGATGCAAGCCGGCCGCTCGTGCATTGGCACCCTCACGCGCGTCGACACCTCCGACTTTCCGGTCTGCATCGGGGGTCAAGTGGACGACCCAAAGCCGACGCCCTTCCTCTCGGAACAGACACTCCGTCGCAATGACCTCTTTACGAATATCGGTCTTCACGCTGGCGGACTGGCGCTCGAGGCCTCGGGGCTTGGCGCCGCGGCCGACGAAAAACGTCGCATTTCAGTCGTCGTGGGGACGGCTTTCGGTGCCATGCAGGGCTTGCAAGACGTCTTCGGTTCCTATTTCTCCCGCGGCTGGCGAAAAATGCACCCGCTGGCGGTTCCGCGCAACATGTTCAACTCTCTGTCCAGCAATCTGTCGATTCACTACAAGCTTGCTGGCAGCCAATTTACCGTTGCAGCCGCCTGCGCTTCCGGCGCGGTCGCCATCGGCGAAGCCTTCCTTCGCATCCAGCATGGCCAAGACGACGTAGTTCTTACCGGCGGTGCCGACGCCCCCATCTGTGGCAGCGTTCTTGGAGGCTGGGCGAATCTCCGCTTGCTGTCGCGCAACCCCGCCCCCGAGCGCGCCTGCCGCCCCTTCGATTCGGGCCGTGACGGCCTGGTCATTTCCGAAGGCGCAGCCATGCTGGTGCTCGAAGAGTACGAGCATGCCCGTCGGCGCGGTGCCCGCCTGCTGGGTGAGATCGCGGGCTATGGCACTACCAGCGATGCCAACCACCTGACGGCGCCCGACTCGCAAGGACAAAGCGACGCCATCTGCCAAGCCATTCGCTCGGCCGGGATCTCTCCGGACGACGTCGACCACGTCAATGCGCATGGCACGTCCACAAAATTGAATGACGAGACCGAATCCCGTGCCATCCGCATGGCGCTCGGGCGGCGAGCGGAGCGTGTTGCCATCACCGCCAACAAATCGATGCTCGGACACACCATGGGCGCTTCGGGGGCGCTCGAGCTCGTGGCCACGCTGCTGACCCTTCGCGACGGAGTGGTGCCTCCGACCATCAACTACGAGACGCCGGATCCCGCCTGCGATCTGGACTACGTACCCAACCAGGCGCGACGCCAGGACATCCGCTTCGCCCTCAAGAACTCCTTTGCGTTCGGCGGCCAAAATGCCGTGCTCGTTCTACGCCATCCTGAAGAGGTGATCCAATGACAACTGACCAAATCCACTCCAAGCTCGCAACCATCATCGCGCAAAAGGTCGACAATCACATCGTCGCGGAGCAAGTGTCCCTCGACAGTCGTCTGCGCGAAGATCTCGGCATCGATTCACTGGCCGTCGCCGAAATGCTCTACGAAATCGAAGAAATCTTCGGCACGACCTTGGAGGTCTCGGACACGCAAACCCTGCTCACGGTCCGCGACGCGGTCAACGCCATTGCGCTCGAGTTGAAGGTTCCGGTCGAGAATTGACCGTCACGAGCGCGTTCGCGCAGGCAGCACCGGCGTGCTGCCTGCGACGCTCTTGTAGCTTTCGTAGCCTTCGTCCCCCAAGTAGCGGCGAAGCAGCTTGGGCTCTGCCGTTCGTAGATCCACGACAATCAAGCCGTCAATACAATTGCCGAAACTGGCGTCGAGATTGAAGCTGAGAAGGCAGGCGTTGAGCCGGAGATAGTGCCGCAACAAGACCGGCATGCCTTTGTCGTCTGCTTCGATTTCCGACACGAGCGCCGAAATATCATCCGCATCTCGCACAACTTCGTTGAAAGCTTCCCGCTCTGCCCGGGTCAAGCGATCTTTGGGCGGATTGCGTGGACGCACGAAACTTGCGAGCGTCTGGTGGCCGAAGCGCTTCCCGAGAAACTCGACCATCAGTCGTCGGGAAAGCGCCGCGTACTCTTTGCTGATACTGACTGGGCCAAACAGTACCTTGTACGTCGGATTGCGCACGAGATACGCTCCGATTCCCCGCCACAGGAGCGCGAGCGGGATGGGTTGGCCCTGGTATTCCGTGCGAACGAAGGAGCGACCGAGCTCAATCGCGGGTCCCAGGCGTTCGACGAGGCCGGGCTTGAGCTTGAAAAGTGTGCTCGTGTAGAGCCCGCGTTCACCGCGTGTGGCGAGGATGCGATCCACACTTCCCAGGCGGTAGCTGCCGACGACCTCGTGCCGAGCCGTGTTCCACAGGAACAGATGCTGGTAGTACCCATCGAACTGGTCGAGGTCGCATGCCTTGCCGGTGCCCTCGCCCACCGAACGAAACGTGCGCTCGCGCAATTGGCCGATTTCGACGAGAATCGACGGAATCGACGCCGCGGTAGCGAGAAAGACTTGGAACTTTCCCTGCTCCGCAAGCAGCGCATGCGGCGGAAGACGTGCCACTTCGGCGGCCAGCGCGTCCGCGGAGCGAGAAGCCAGGACCGGCTCTGGCGCCACATCTGGAGCGCGGGCGGCGAAGCGTGGCCGGATCGGACTGTCGCGCCATTTGAGCATATAGGTCTTGAAGCGAAAGTAACTGGTGAGGGTTCGGTCGTCCACGTAGCGCGCGATCTTGAACGGCGCAATGGGACGGCCGATGCGCACCGCCACCGTTGACTGCTGGCGCTTGAGCATCTCGGACGGCAGCAGAAGAGTTCGCAGCTTCGGATGAATGAGACCGGAAAGCTGGAACGTCATGCTGTTGCGACCGTCGAAGAACATGGTCAACACCGTCGCGCCGGTTCTCCGCACCAGCCGCGCGACCGTCGTGTGCCACGCCGGATCCGCGATGTAGCCTTTGCGCAACTGCAGGTGCGAAACCGTTCCGGCCGGAAAAACGCCGAGCGCATTTCCCTGTTCGAGCCAGCGAATCGCCTGGCGCAGCCACGCCAGGTTGCGGCGGTGGGCCTCGCGCCCACCAAATGCATCGAGCGGCAACACCCACGGCTGCAATTCCGGAATCTCGTGAAGGAAGCGGTTCGCAAGCAAGCGAAAATCGCTGCGCAGGCGGGTCAAGATGTCGCCCATCATCAAGCCGTCAAGGCCGCCAAACGGGTGATTGGCAACGACCACAAGCGGTCCGACGGTCGGAATCTTCGCAAGATCTTCTGGCGCAAGGTCGTAGCCGACACGAAGTCGACGAAGCGCCGTCGCGAAGAACGTCGATTCGTTCGACTCGGGCGCGAGATCCGAGTAAATGCGATTGAGGGCCGACAGCGAGAGCAACCGTTCGACGGGCTCGGTAATCAGGCGGGCGAAGGTTCGACCGACGGGATTTTCAATGGATGCACTCAGGCTCACGAGCCGACGCTCGGGCCGATCAGAGACGAGACCTTCGGCCACCGGCTTTGGCATGGAACTACTCCGAGAGGTGTTTGCCTAAAACGCCCAGATCGGGATGTCTTTGTCCGCTGTCGCGAACCACCGATCGAGGGCCAGGCCGCGCAAAATTACGTCAAGCTCGAAATCCGCGCATTCGCTCTCGCCTTCGACGTCGACCAGCTGTGACGAGGGGACCACGCTCGAATCGTTCTCGCTGCGTTTGGGCGTGACATGGGCCATGCTGAACCTCCCTGGCTGAGGGCAGAGTAATCGATTGGCCGGCTGCCCGCGGTTACAGCTCAGTAACTGTTGCGCGACCGCCGTGAGGCAACGTTGCGATGACGTCGCTTGGCCACGGGAGGTATGGCCGAGGTCTTCTTGGCTACTATGCCGGGCGACCTCGGACACGCGAAGCCCGACAGGCTGCGTTCACTCTTCCGCTGGCCCTAAGGATCATTTCCGACGTGCTAATGGCTCTGGACTACGTGCACAACCTGACAGACGAAGGTCGCCAACGAGCCACGCGCTGCACGGCCTGCCAACGCGCCACTGATTGTCCCGCCTCGGCGCCCGTCTGCAGCTACGGATTCTGCGAGGCGAGCTGAGCGCCCTCGCACGAGTCGTCGCATGGCGCGGGCAGCTCGGCATCGTTCTGGACGATGAAATCGCAACAGAAGGTAAGCAGAACCGTCACGAAAGCGCCGAATGTTTTCGACTAGGGTCACAGATCCGAAGCGCCATTCAACAAGGCCATACCGATGTTTTCCGAATCAAGTCTTGTGCAACGGCAAAGAGGGTCGCTCAAGGAGAGTCGATCGATCGATCAACACGCGGCGACCGTAGGTTGCCGTCGCGACCTTCCAGCCATGCCTCCGGTCATCCTTGCACCCGGCAGGGTGTCACTGATAGGCGAATTCGCAGACGCAGGGGATAGCTGCGCAGTAGTGGCAGCGATTACTCGCTACGCAAGGGCCCAGGTCGGGCCGCGAGCTGACGTCATGTCCAGCGTCGTCGCCGAGGTCATGAAGCAGGCACACGTCAGGCTGGGCGAGATACTCACGGCGCTGCCGGCGGCCTCGGTGTCGATTACCTTGGATGACCCGCACGAAAAGGGGAGGCCTTGCGGCCTTGGCTGGGGCGCTGCGACGGCGGTTGCAACGGCGGCTGCGCTGCTCGAGACGCTTGGTTTGCCGCTCGACGGTCGCAAATCGCTTATTTTGGCCACCGCGACGGAGGGCCATCGCGCGGCATTGGGCCAGAATGGCTCGGGCGCAGACTTACTGGCGGCCACTTACGGCGGGCTGGTGCAAATCTGTCGCACGAAGGAGGCGGCTCCCCATGCTCTGCGGATCGCCTGCCCCGCAGAGCTGCACTTGGTCCTGTTCTCCGCGCAATCGTCAGTCAGGCCATTACAGGCGCTTGAGGGCATCCAGCGCTACGCCGCGGCGAACCGAGCTGGCTATGACGCCAGGAATCGCGTTCTTCGCGACTGCTCGCAGCGGTTCGTGAGGGAAATCAGCGAGGGGTGTACCACGGGTGCACTGTGGGCTGCGGGAAGGTACACGGACGAATTGGCCAGCCTGGGAAGTGCCGCCAAGGTACCCATTGTGAACGAGCTCTTCACGTTGGCGTCCGGACTTGCCCGTGACTTGGGAGGCGTGGCCAAACCCGCGGGCGCCAGCAATGGCAACCTAGGCGTGGCGATGTTCGCGAGCCGCGAGGCCGCGGACCTCTTCCGCAAGGCCGCTGCGGAGCATCTCCTGGTGCTGGACGGCGATCTGGATCGCTTGGGCGTCCGCCGCCAAGGCTCCTCTGCGGAGTTCGAGGAAGGACCAACACAAGTGGAGAGTCTCACGGCCCCGCTGCCCGACAGGAACCCGACCGCCTCCGTGTGGAAGAGCTCCACTGGGGGCACCATCGAAGAGGCGATCGACGACATCGATACCACGCCCAGGGCCATCGCCCCGGCGCAAGCCCGCGCCAAGGCAAGGCTGCGCGCGCGCCGATTGATCCTTCCAGCCCTCGTCGTGGGCGTCGCTGCTGCTCTAGGTGCGGCTCGGATCGATTCCATCGGCAGGCACCTGCGCCCGCATCCGGTCATCGCCAGTCGTGACCTTTCAGTGTTCATGCACAGCGCGGCCCGGTCGCCTGAAGAGCCTCCTTCCCCGCCTAGTCCACCGACGTCCGAACCTGTGTCGTCCGCAGGGCCGCCGCACGCCCTCCCTGATGAGCCGATTGCAAACAAGGTTCCCGAGCTTAACGAAGGCGCCGCTACGCCGTCCGAACCCAAGCGTGGAACCCGACGTCGGAAGTCCAGAACGGCCCGCCCGGCAGCGCACGAGGAGCAAAAGACTGAAGCCGGGAGCGCACAAGAAGGCATAGTTCGATTGCCTCCACCACGCGCCGGAAGGCTGTCGCCAGATGAGTTCTGAGCGTCCGCTTCAATCCCTCAAGCCCGTCGTTTTCTGCAGAGACTTGCGCTACGACCCAACCGTGATGTCAATAGCCGCGAAGTCAGTACCTCCACGAATGTCGTGCAAGACCAGCCACATGTGGACCTGTCCAGCTACGTCGGATTTCCAGGTATTCTCGGCGAAGTCCTCGGTTTCGTCTTCAGTTCGGCCGGTAATGTCGTGCTCGAAGGATCCGCCCGTCGCGTACCAGGACACGCGCATGGCTTCGCGCGGGTGATCGACAAGCACGCGTTGAATGACATCGAAGGCCATGTAGGGTTCGGCCGAATCGCTTGACCAATTGGCGGCGAGCGTAATCGTCTGGCCCGCTCCGACGGAGATGGAGGCTACTGCGGCCGAGCTGACCGGCATGTCGACGGGATCCAGTCCAGGCTGCCCCACTGTCAGCGAGGTCAGCACCGGGTTGTTGTTGAGCTTATACGCGCCGTATTTGACAATATCTGTTCCTTTAGCATTGGCCAAGCCGCAGAAAATCCGCTGGAGCTGGAAGCCGACCAGAGAATCCGGAAAGGTCATGTCCGGCCGCTGCAAGGCTTCGGGAACTAGCAGCTCGACTCGTATGGGCAAGTAGTATCCGCCGGTCACGTCCGGGTCGCGCGGGCGGATCGGCGGTGTCGTGGGCGGCGTCGTGGGCCCGAACAGCGAGCACGCGTCGTAGGGAACGGGCGCGGAATAGGTCTTGTCCGAATTTCCGACAACGCCGGGCAAGGCCGTCTCGTCGAGACAGCTCGTGCTCACCGAGTTGTTCTCGGTGGGCGGCTTGGGCTTATCGCAGGTGGCCCACAAGAGAGGCGAAGAGATGTCCACACCCGGACCGGGCACACGCCCCGACGCGTCGACCACAAGCGCTTCGTAGGCAACGGTGGGGTCCGTCCCGTGGGGGTCGACCTCGGCCGGAGTCCCCTTCACAGCGAGAATTGCCGGTCCGCTGATCTGCGAGATGGGCGGACCGACCGCGGGCTTGCAGGCAAAGCCTAAGCAGAGAAGAAGCAACGTTGTGGTGTGTGCGTGCCTCATCAGAACTCCATGCGCAAGCCGACCACAGCCAGTACTGGAAGCCCGGTGATGTAGTCGCGCTGAGCAAAATTGGCGCTGTAGATGATTTCCTCGGGATTTTTCCGATTGGTCACGTTCTGCACATCGGCGAAGACGTTGAACTTGAGTCGTCGGTATACGAACGCTTGTTCGACCCGCAGATCGAGTGAATAGAAGGCCGGCAGACGAATCGAATTGTGGGCGCCGTAGATAGGCTCGTAGACTTGATCCTTCGTATTGAAATAGGCGCCGACCACCGGCGTCCGCGGCGCGCCGGTCGTATAGCGGAAGCGGGCACCGGCCTGGAATCCGTGGGTTATCTCATAGCTGGCCAGCACAGCAAACACGTGCGTCTGATCGTAGTCGAAGAGGCGCCAGTCCGTGTTCGGGCTATCTTTGCGCTCGCTGCGAATAAGGGAATACGTGAGCCAGCCGAAGAAGCCCTTGGACAGCTCCTGGCGCAGAAGCACTTGTCCGCCGTAGCTGCGCCCGATCCCAGTCTGTAGAAGCGATTGGCCGACCGGCGGAGACGGCGACCCGCTGCGTGCCACCAGGTCGTAGAGTTTCTTGTAGAAGCCCACGCTCTCGAGAGTGAGCGTGCCCGTGAGCTTATAGGAAGCGCCCGCACTGAGGTGAACCGCCGTGGAGCTCGTGAGGTTGGGATTACCGAAGACGGGGCTCAGGTCCTCGACCGCGGGCGTTTGCCCGTAGACGCCACCACCTGCGGTGAACGCCAGCTTGGCCGTGGCCCGGTAGGCAAGCGAGAGACGGGGATTCGGCATCCAGGCCAGTGGGCCAGGCAGTGGGTTGCGCGGGAGATCCATACGTCGGTAGCCAATATCCGGTCTGACGTAACTGTGGGGGAGCTGCAGGCTGCCGTCGATGAGAGTGGGCTCGAGACGGAAGCCAGGTGTCAGGGTCCATCGGCCAAGCGTGATCTCCGAAAAGGCGTAGGGCGCCGCTGACAGTGTGTTGATCTTCCAGTGATCCGAGGCCAGGTCGCTTCCCGGAGGCTGACCGAACACGGTGATATCGCCCTCGCGCGCCGGCAAGTTGAGAGATCCAACGCGGTCGGCCGTGCTGCTGCGGCCCTGGAAATCCAAACCAAGCGACAATACGACGTTGCTAGCCGTGCGTCGCCGGTAGGAAGCTCGAGCCGCGTATTGCCAGGCGCTCACATTGAGAAGCAAGGGCGTCCCACCGAAGTTCCACCCGTTGTCGTTGCTGTCATAGCCAACCGAGGGTGTAAACGCGACGCTAGAGCCGTCGGCGAAGAGGCGTGTGTAGCGCACAATTAGGCGACGATAGTTCTGGTCGGTGTTCTGAGTCTTGACCTCGAGCGGATCGGACGAAGGCACGGCCCGACGCAAGTGATCGTCGGAGGCCAAGAAGGTCGCCGATACTTCCTCGTCCTTGCCCAAGGTCAGCGAAGCACGTGCCTGGTAGTCGTCGTAGCGCGGGATGGGAAAGAAATCTTCGACGTCCTTCGACACGGCCGTCTTGAGTGTCTTGTCGAGATAGCCGTAGCGCCCCGACACGGCGACGCGCAAGTTGGGCGTAATCGCTGCCTTGACCATGCCAGCCACGTCGACGTCATCGGCAGCCACATAGCCGTGGACGCCCTCGCGCCCTGGATCCTGCAGGTCGATACGCACGAGGCCGCCCAAGCCGCGCCCGTATTCAGCGCCGAACGAACCGGGCGACAAATCGATGGAACGGACCAGATCAGTATTGATCGTCGAGCGCATGCCGCCCACGTGATAGAGCATCGGAATCTCGACGCCGTCGACGTTCACGCGAGTATCCTGTGGGGCCGAGCCCCAAACGATAAGCGCGCCCGAGCCGAACGCGGAACGTCCCACGCCTGGCAGGTTCTGCACGACCTTGAGCGTATCGCCCTGGGTACCGGGCACGCGCTTGGCTTCCTCGGTGCGCACTCTGGTCTCGGTGACTTCCTTCTTGATGCGCGGGGCGCGAACCACCGCTTCCTCGTCGACATCTTCCTCTTTGGGCTCGACCATGTACTTGACGGTCGTCTTCTTGCCCTTGGTGATAACCTCCTCGGTCTTGATGGTCACCAGCTCACGCGACGATAGCTCGATGGTGTGTGGGCCGGGCGCCACATCGGTGAAAGCGAAGGCGCCGTCCTCGTCGGTCATGCCCTCGATGTCCAAGTCGATGATCTTCACTTTTACCCCGCGCTGCGGGACTTTCGTGAAACGGTTGGTGACCAGTCCCTCGAAGTTGATCTGCGGCCCGAGCGAGACCATCACCTCTTTGACCTCGAACTTGTAGGCGTAGTGAATCTTCACAGGTACCGGCGTCCCATCGAGAGATGCTGGTTCGAACTCGAATTGTCGGACCGCAGCGACCGCTGCAGCGTCAAAATCGGCGCCCGCGGATGACAGAACCTCGACATTGCCGACACGGCCGGTCTCCTCCACGTCGATGGCGACCACGACGCGTGCGCCGATCCCGGCCTTTTGCTTGTCCTCGGGGTAAGCCGCTTCGACAAACTTCTTGAGCTTGGGCGGATGCAACCCCTTGCCTGCCTCCGAGCTATCCCCAGCACTATCGCCCGTTGCCGGCTGAGCCTGTGCCGTCAGGGGCATCCATGCCGCAAGGACCGTGATGGCGGCAACTGTGACCAAACGCATGCTCGAAAGCCCTACGGATAGTCGAACTCGAAAGCGGTCACGCCGGAGCCTTCCCCGGCGCTCGACCGCGTAGCGACCTCGGTCAGCACGCCCGACGCCGCGCCTTTGTTCACGCCCGCAGCCTCGGCGTCGACTTTCCAGGCGGCCGAGGTCAGCCCGCAGAGCGACGACGCAGCCACCCTGACCACATAGTGTCCCGCGGGGGGCGCTCCATTCCAAATCACGCTCTCAAGATCGCGCTCGTCGATTTGGCAACTGGCATTGGAGTCAAAATCCAAAGTACCGTCAGGGGATGTCCCCGCAGCCGCATTTCCCGGGTCCGCGCTGCGATGCTTCGCCCATACCTCGATGTAGCCGGCGGCATTGTTCGACGGGACCAGAACATGCAGATCCAAGTCCGTCGGCGTATCCCATTGCAACGAAACCGCGAGAGGAGCGGTCATTGGGTCTGAGTCAAGCACCAGCGGCCGAATCTGAGCCGGGCCGAAATTGCCGGCATTGTCTATCGCACGAGCGGAAAGTGGCAGCGTCAATTCCCCGTTGTCATTGAGTTGTAGGAGCGGGCTCGTCGCCGCATCCCGCGAGATTGACAACCTGGCAGTGTAAGAAAAGGAATCGCCGCCGGGGCTATCGCGGGTCAGTGCTGGGACTCGCCAGTAGACGCTGTCCCCTGCTACGCCGATAGCCACCGCATTGGCATTGGAGTCAACGACCCCCGAAATGACCTTGTTGCTCGTTCCTGGAAAGATCGCGGCATTCTGCGGCACCACGCTGGCGCTGGCCTGGGTCTTCGCGGGCGGGTCTGAAATGGAGCCTCGATAGGCTTGGCCGCCCTCGATCTGAATAATCGAGGTGATTCCCGATGAGGTGCTCGAAGACCACTCGCAAGCGGGCGCGAAAGTCGCGACCAACGCCACCACGACGGGGCTGTGGTACCACGTCCGCATCAGAAGCTCACCTCGCCCCGCACCAACACCGCGTCGTCGTCGAGATTGCTCGACAAGCCTTTGAGGTCGACTCCCAGGTGGTTGCGATTGTGGTCGTACTCGACGAGCAATCTGCCCCACGACGCCGTGCAACCCGCAACCACAGCCAAAGTGGAATAGCTCGCGTCAAGCGAAACCGGGTTGATATCGAGCAGTTTGTTCGAATCCTGATCAGGATTGTAATAGTCGTAGCGAACACCCAATCGCCAGCGCCCGTACTCCTGGACGAGGGAAACGTAGTAGCCGAGCTCGCGAAAATCGCGCCTTACGATGCCTTTCGGGTCGGCGGGCAAAATCGCGCGGTCGAGGTCGTTGGCGAGGTAGAACTCCGCGGCTAAAGTCGTCTTGATGAGCGACGAAAAGCTCACCGACAAGGACGCGTCCGCGCCGAACGCCAGGCGCGTGAAATTGGACGATGGCGACGCCGGCGTTCCCGGAATCCCCTTGATCTCATCGGACGAAAGTTGATTGTTTTCATTGGCGTCGTTCCACTGCAGGCTGGGCTTGCTCGCCGCCAAACCCGCGTGGAAGCCGGTTCCGCGCAGCCCGGAAAAGCCGCCTGCGAAGGCGACTCTGTCGAGGGATTGCTCCACTCCGACGCGACCGAGGATGTCCTTCTGATGATTCGGGTCGAGCCCCGCAAAGGCGCTGCTTCCCAAAGGCTGCCCATTCATCACGGCCAGGGCATAGCGAATGAAGTGCCAGCCCCCAGAAAGGCGCGCGCCCAGGTCGGCTTCGCCCGGAAAAAGCGCTCGCGCTGCCGTGCTTCGCTCCATGAACAGACGGTAGCGGTCGTCCTGCGGCACTTCGCGCCCAAAAGGAATCCGGAAAAGGCCCATGGTTCCCATGGCGACCGGCGCGGCGCTGTCGCCCGCCCCCGGCAACTTGACCGAAGCTTCCGCGTCCGTCAGTCGAAACGCAGGCCCATTCACTGTGTTTCCATCGACCTCGATACGGCCCTCGCCATAGTGGCGCTCCATCGTCGCCCCCAGGCGGGCACGCCGGATGAGAAAACGATCTTGATTGAGCGGCAGTCCGCTCGCATCCAACTGATCTTCCGAGGACTGGCGAATCTGGTAGTCCGCCTGCACATACCCGTAGAGCGACACGCCCGCCGTACCAGCGCCAACCGAAGGAGGTGCGTTGCGCTCACGCTCGTCCTCGCGCTGGGCAGCCGCCTCCAAGGCCTTGTTCAAACGAAGGGCGTCCGCCTGACGCTCGTTGCGATCAGCCTCCATCCGCTTGTCGGCCTCTTCGCGGGCTGACTCGACGGCGGCCGCCGCCTCTTTGCGAATAGCCTCTTCGCGCTGCTTCGAGGCGGCCTCCTCGTCAGCCAGGCGCTGCTCGAAATCCACCTTGAGCTTCTCGATCTCCGCCATGGGATCCGGCTGAGGCTCCTTGCCCTTCCTTCCGGGCGACGCGGCTTGGGCAAGCGCCGGTACGGCAAGGACAGCGAGCAGTCCGATTCCTGTTGCCAGGCTAATGGCCTGCCTTGACATCCTGAAAGGCACGAGCATCACGGCTGGCAGTTGTTCTGAACAACAGTGGGAATCTGGCGCAGAATCGGTGTTCCATTCCCGCCTGGCGTGCAGTTTTGGATGTAGTAGTTCTCACCAACAGCGTCTTCGTCACATCCGGCATCGGGGGTAGTGTCTGTAACCGTCGAAGTGACGGACGAAGTGACTGTCGAGGTGGCCGTCGAAGTGACCGTTGAAGTGGCCGTTGAAGTAGCCGTATTGGATGGCGATGCGCTATTCGTGGAATTACAGCCGACAAGCAGCAAGCCAAGCAACAGAGCTGGTATAAATCCTCTACGCATTTTGTTCTCCTTCTGCTCTCTCGTGCCAGCTAAGGTTGCTCACAGTATCCATGGCTGCAGATCTGGTTCGTGGCACAAGTGCCGGCCACGGCAGTAACGCCGCTGTCCACGGCCCCCGCGCCCCCGCCGCATGGCACGCAGCCCGGAATACTGGTCTTGCCCGTGGCCAGCACCTGAAAGGCGCAATGACACGGCTGTGCGGGGTAGAAATGCTTAAAGACCGCCTTGTCGCCGTCGTTCGTAACCTTCATGGCACACCTCGGAACGACGCCGCCCTTGGCGTAGATCTCAGTGATGTCGAAGGGCAGTTGCAGGCTGGGATCGACCGGATTCTGCTGAAACCAGTCGATGATGTTCTTGACCGTTGGGTTGGTGGGTACGCCATTGCCGTCCACCTTGGTGACCAATCGGAGCGTTCCCTGAAGTGTGTATCGTCCCTCGCGAATGTTGATCTTGTCAGTGTTGGTCTTGTCCGAATCGGGCCAGTAGGCCAGCTTCTGTCCGACCCCGCGCACTTTGAGTGCATTCACGCGGTCGCGAAACTGGTCGTAGAACTCCGTGGAAGTGTAGCCAAAACTGGTAGTACCGGTAGAGACTTGGCCTACAATGGAGTCGGCCTTAAGGTCCGTGCCGAGGCCGCTATTAATGGAAGCTGAGCCTGGCAACCCGATGTCGCGGGCAAAAAGCTCGCGCAGGCCGCTGGTTGTTCCACTGTAGTCGTAGATTGGATTAAGACCGAGGAGGTTCGCGATTGATCCGCAAATGTACATGGCCTGCAGTTCTTCGGCCATTATGTCGTTGTTGGCGAAGAAGCTGCTCGGTACGATGGGAACCGCGCCTTGCACAGGGCCAGGAAACTCTGCCGCCGTAGCGGGCAACGTCCCGGCAGCGCCGCTGTTACAACTTGAGTACCCAACATCGTTGATCACGAGATCCGCTTTTTTTCCGCGGGCCGCATTGCACTGGAGAGCCACCACCTTCCCAGTCGCGTCTGTAGACTCCTGGTAGTAGGAGTACACCGGGACAGTTGATGTATCGATTGCAGTGCTCAAGAAGTCGCCGACCGAGCCGCACCCGTCGCGGAGGCTGTTCCATAGCAAAGTCAGGTGGACATTCTTGAGCCTCGCGCCGAAGAGTTGGACGACGGGAGTAACGGCGGTCGTACCGGTCATGTAGATCGGGTTCTCGAGGTCTGCGCAGTTGGGAATGCCGCCTTGAGCGAAAACCGGGTCAGGACTGACCAGCGTGGCCGCGCCCACCACAGCTCCCACAATTCCAAGAGTTTTCGGCAAGTTCATAGCTCCTCCATATGCCTCAAAAGCTGGGTGGCTATTAGCAACGCTGGGAATCTCGGTCAATTGAAATGCACCCGATGTGCCTGTTGTAACAGAGCGGTTGCAATTCTGTTGCGTGCGCCGAAATGCATTGAATTCTGTGGTCGCAAAAGAAAAGGGGCGCCCACTGTTGGACGCCCCTTTTCTCTCGAATAGGTGAGCCGATTCGTCGTCGGCTCTTAAGCTAGGAAGTCACCCGATTACGGAACGAGGTGGGCGACGTAGTTGTACGCCGTGCCCGCGCTTCCCGTGGGCGGAAGCGAGACCAGCGTGGCGCCCGAGCCCAGGGACATGGTGCTCGAGTAGAGACCAGCAATCCACAAGTTCGCCAGGCCCGTGCCCTGCATCGCAATCGCACCGACGGTCTGCGTACCGGCCGGCGGCGTGTTGGTGGCAGCATTGTAGACTGCCTTGTCCTCGCTGACACCCTTCGGGCAGCCGATGGTGCAGTTCGCGGTCCCGAGCTCGAGGGTGAAGCCATCGAGGGTCGAGTTCGCCGAGACCAGGGTGGTCGGCGAGAGGGTGCCCGTGAAGGCGCCGCCGACGTACAAGGTCGCGCCGGTCGGGTCGAGGCCGAGGCCCTTGACCGACTGGTCGAACGTTGCATCGCCGAGGGCGACACCGCACTGCGGGGTCAGGCTGGCGTTCATCTTGAGGACGAACGCATCGGTGAGGCCGCTGTCGGTCAGGCTGACGCTGCCGAAGGTGGTGCTGGCACCCAAGGCACCGCCGATGTACACCTGCGTCCCGTTGGTCGCGATGGCGTTGACGGCGTTGTTGCCGCTCGTGCCCCAGGTCGCGGCCTGGGTAACGGTACCGGTAGCGGCCGAGAGCACCGCCGCGTACGGGAGAGCGAGGCCCGTGGTAGCCACCGTCGGGAAGGCGTGGCCGCCACCGAAGTCCAAGGCGCCGTTGTAGGTACCGGCGATGTAGACATTGCCAGAGGCGTCCATGGCGATTGCGGTGCACTGTTGATCGCCGGCTCCACCGAACTCATGACCCCATTTGATGGAGCCAGTCGTAGCGTCGATGACGGCCACGATAATGTCCGTAGCGCCGCCGTAGGTGATGGTCGCGTCGGTGCTGAGACCGCCGAAGCCCGCACCGGTGTCGCCGCCGGCCAGAGCGATCTTGCCGCAGATGGCGACAGTATTCTGGCTGGGATTGGAAGCAGCGGCGATAAGAGCGCCGGTGCCCATGTCCACCGCGGCTCCCCCGATATTGGTGACGGACGGCCCGGTAGTGGAAGTGGTGCCGTTGACGACCATGTAGAAGTTCATGGCCGCACCTGCCGCCCCGCTGCTCCCCGTCAGGTATTTGGTACCGACGCCCGCGCCAGCCCCTGTGCCACTGAAGACGATCTTGCCTGCAGTGAATGAACCAATAACGACGGGATTACCATTTCCAGCGACCGCAACTGCCGCGCCGATCTGGTCACCACCACCGCCGTTGCCCGCGCTGAAGGAAGCCAGGGCCTTGCCAGTGGTCGGATCCAACTTGTTCAAGAACAAGTCGGCGCTGCCAGTGGTCGTGACAGTGTTGGCGCCAAAGTTGAAGCCAACGTCCGTGCCGCCCACGAGGTTCGGGAAGAACTTGCCCGTATCCCAGAGCGAGGTAGTGCCACCGCCGATGCCGTTGAGGGTCGGGACGAAGGCAGCCACGGCGTTCGCGGCCGGGTAGCTGCACTGAACGTCCTGGCAAGTGCCGCCGCCGCTCTCAAAGCAGGTCTGGCCGCTCGGGCAGGAGACCTGTGTACCAGCGCAGGTGCCATTGGTGCATGTGTCGCCAGTGGTGCAAGCGAGGCCGTCGTTGCAGGTGGTGCCGTTAGCCGCGTTGGCGACCACGCAGGTGCCGCTCGGCTCCGCGCAGGTGCTGGTCTGGCAAGCATTGCCGCTCGCCGTGCAGACCACAGCCGTGCCGCCGCAGGTACCGGCAGCGCACTTGTCCGCCGTGGTGCAGGCGAGGCCGTCGTTGCAGGCCGTGCCGTCGCTCGAGGCCTGGAGGTGGCACTGACCGTCGGTGGTGTGGCCGCAGACATTGGTCTGGCAAGCCACGGTGCTCGCGGGGCAGGTGACCGAGGTCTGAGCGACACACTGACCCGTCGCGCACTTCGCCGCAGTGACGCACTTGTCGGTGAGCTGAGCCGTCGAGGTACAGTCGGTGCCGTCAGCAGCGCCGTTGCAGACAGCGTTCGTGCCGACCAAGGCGAATGAGTGGACGGTGTTGAGACCCGTGTCGGGGCAGGTCGCGGTCACGGTCACGTTGGCACCGTTCGAGCCCGCGCCGGTCGGAGCGGTGAAGGTGATACCGGTCGTGAACGGCGGATCGAGCGTCGCAAGCGGCGTTCCAGCCGGGCTCCAGACCAGCGTGTACGCAGAGGGGCAGGTGCTCGGGGTCGGGGCGACGATCTCGAGCTTCACGGTGTCGCCATCACTGACAGTGCCCTTGCTCTGGTAGTCGAAGCCGAAGACCGGGTTGGCCTTCACCACGTCGCCCGCGCCCTTGACCGGCAAGCTGAGGTGGTTGACGATGTCGCACTTGGGCTTGCCGTCCGCGAACGTACCATCGGACACGTGCACCAGGAAGGTGCAGGTACCGCTCGTGGGAGCGGAGGTCAGCAGGAACCACGTCCCGGCCGTGCTCGTGGGAGCGTTGAAGTTACCAAAGGTGGTGGACGGAGTGCCACCAGCGCAGTCCGGCGAGGACCAGCTGTAGAGGAGCGTATCGTTGTCGGCATCCGTGGCGGACACCGAAACCCACGTGGACTGGCCAACGACCATCGGCACATAGGAGGGCGTATTCTGCACGGGGACGACGCTAGCGCCGACGTTCGCAACCACCGGGCAGGTGTTCGGGATGGCGGTGATCTTGGCATTGCCGAACGAGCAGGAATCGCCGATCGAGACAGTGACCGAGCCGGTGGTCATGAGCACGGCCGGCTGGCGGGCATCCGCGATGGTCAGGTTGACCTGGCAGTTGGCACTGCTGGAGGTCGCGGTGAAAGTGACCGTCGAGGTACCGGGAGTCGTGTCCGTGCCTGCGACGTTGACGGGAGCGCTGAGCGTGCCGCAGGTCGCGTCCACGGACCACGCCCAAGCCATGCCAGCCGTATCGCCAGCATCGGGATCGTGGGCCGTAGCCTTGATGACGACCGTGTCGTTCCTCGAAACGCAGCTCGCCGTCTCGCTAAGGCCATTGATCACCGGGGCCTCATCCGAGAGGCTAACAGACGGCGCGACCTGGTTCATGTCGATCGCGATGTTCGCGGTCTGGTTCTTGGCGATGGACTGGCCGCTCACCGCGCCCGTGTAGAGCAGAGTCGTGCCGTCGGCCGCATAGGCGGAGGCGGTGAAGACGTAGTCGGTGCCGATCGGCAGGTCGCTGACGATGGCGGACCACTGCGTGCTCGTCGCGTTTGCCACGAGGGGAATCGTCAGGTTGACGCTTTCAGCGGCGCCCTGCACGACCACCTTCGCGCTCTTGGCGTCAGTGGCTTGCAGCATATTGTGGACATTGAGTGTGGCCGCGCCCTTGTTGCTGGCGCTCATTCCCTTGCCACAACCCACGAGGCTTGAAACGGCGGCCATGCCCAGCATGGCGGCCATCCATGTCATTCGATTGCGTTGCATTTGAGTTCTCCTTGAAGACTTTCGTTTTTGACTGATCGTTTCGATGGACTGATTGGTTTGTCTGTCTGCTGTACTGCTCAATCCTGCTTCACACCGCGCTTGCAGCGCTCTGCTCCGGTGTGACCCGCCGCCCGCGACCTCGGCTCCTCGTTCGACTTGCTGGCTCTGGGATAAGTGCCGTCGGGAAATTTCCCGACGACACTCACGAGCCAGGGAACAGAAAAGGAGGCACTCCTCAACTCGCTACGCCCGGTAACAGATATGCCGTTTGCTACAGGCTGCTGAGCTTCGTGTAGGTGCTGGCCGGGAACACCGTGGCCGGGTAACCCGCGGGGTTGCCAGTCACGCAAGCATTGCTGGTGCCATCAACTGGGCAAGAACCGTAGAGAACGCCATCGCCAACGTAGGGATAGCACTTGCTGTCCGCGCTGCTGACGGTTGGGCAAGGCTCGCCCTCGGCGCCCACGTTCTGCTTGGGCGTTCCGACACCAGGACCGGCCCCAAGGCAGGTAAGAATGCCGCTCTCTTGCTGACTACCCGAGCCCGAGCTGCAGTTGTCGGTGCAGCCGTACTCCATCCTGTCGAGGAAGCCCGAGGCCGCGATGGCCGGAGTCAGGTTGCAACCATTGACGCCGTTGCCTGTCGCCCAGTTGAACATCTTGGTCTCTTCAGCCTTGCGACCGGCTTTCGTGTCACAGGGCGCTGCGCTGGCGGTGCCGCCGTTGGCCACGCATATACCAGCCGAATCGGTGAACGAGGCATTGCGCTGGAGGAAGAGACGGCGCGAGAACTTGTACGCACCGGGGTAGATGTTGCCCTGATCCGTGGTGATGGTGTTGATGTTGACGGCGTCGTTGGGTGGGCTGATGAGCGTCGTCGACGCCATACCGGCCAGGCCGATGGAGAAGCCGTTGGGATCATTCTTCACGCGGTTGCCGATGGAGACGGTGATGTCGGTATCATTGGGATCGGCTTCGGAGAGGGCAACGACCAGGCCCTGCGAACATGAGATATCCACGTTGTGCGGATTGGTGTAGGTGACGGATGCGGTGGTTTCCGTCCACTTGTGGGTCGTTGAATTGTAGGTAGCTCCGGTGGGCTCGCTTACAGTGATGGAGCCGTTGGCCGGAAGGACTGGATCGCCAAACTTGCAGGTGTACTTCAAGGGGTAGTAGCTGCACTTGGAGTAAGCGTGCGTGCTGTCTTCGTTTACGCATCCACGACGAATCGGGTCCAGGTCCTCGTTCTTGATGTTGCCGCCGGGCAAGCCGTTGTTGCCCTCGGACTTGCCGTTGCACCAGAACTTGACCGGGTTGCCACCATTGTCGACGAGCTTCTCGCGAAAGGTATCCTGGGTGCCCGACTTGTCGTCGCGGCGATAGATGTGCTCGATGCGGTTGACCGGCTCGCAGCTCGCGCTGGCCAGGTAGCCGACGAGACAGGTGCGGCAGGGATCCGAACACTCCGCGGTGGTGCCCTTGCTCACCGTGGTCGAACCGGCGGGCATCCCGCTGACAAGCACGGCCATGGCGCTGACGTTCCTCGAGACGGCGCCGGAGCAGGCCGAGGCGCAGGCCGCGGGAATCGCATCGTCGAGGTCGACGCACTGACCAGTCATGGGCTGGAAAGTGACAACGCCCGCGTCGATAGCAACCACGTTGGTCGCGCTCGGCGCCCAGGTCGCGCCGGTCGCGTTGCCCAGAATGGCCGAGGTGAAGTTACGCGACATGGGGGCGAGGCCTTGATAGGCCGTCTGGGCCCTGCTGCTCAGGCCGCTGATGCCGCCACCAAACAGCATGTTGGCTTCCCCCTGGCTGGAGCCGACATTGTGGTAGCTCAAGCAAGCATGGGATCCTGCGATGGCGCCCTGGGCGATGTTGGTCAGGGTGTCCGAGCCGGCCATGGTGAAGCAACCGCCGTAGGCAGCGTTGCACGCAGCTACGTCGGCATCACTCATGTAACCTGGAAACCCTACGATCGGCAGCGTTGCCGGATCCGTGTTGATACCGGGGCAGGTTTCGATCTGCGCCCAGGCGGCGCCGCTGCCGATGACCATGACGGCCATCGAGGCCGGAATCGCGATTCCGACCATCCTTTTTGTTTGTGTCCAAATAGATTTCATTGTTCTGCCTCCTTCGAACCATTTCTGTTTACAGAGTCTCTGTCTGCAATTGCGTTTCTGTTCCGGATTCGTTCGCACCAGGGTGATAGCTGTTGGCGGCCAACCAGATACCACTTTGCAAGAACAGAATGCGTGAGCTCTTTGCCAACTGTTGGTGACGTCGTTACGACATGCTGGTGCATCCCGCAGGCGCAACGGTTCGTCTCAAGCGGCAATTCCTCGTGCTACTGGCGGAGAATTGGGTGACTGTGAATGACGCCTAGCGAGGCGACTTAGCGTCCTTCGTGCCGATAGTGAACGTTGTGTGACATAAATGAAACAGTAGATCCGGTCAATCGGCTGAACAGGATGCGATCTGCCGCTCCACTTCTGCGGGAATTTTATCGGCGTCCGTTTTTTTAAGCACACGCAAAACCGCGCACGCTTCCTGTATCCGCCCTTGCGCGCGGTAGATCCCTGCCAAATAGAGCCTTCCCTTCCAGAGATCCGGCTCCAGCGCGAGCGCTCGTTGGAATGCATCCACGGCGCTTGCTTGGTCACCCAATTCCGCTTGCACCAGACCGAGCACCAGAAGCGCGGTCGCGGGGCTGGTACTTGTGCGCACGGCGTGCTCAGCGGCGGCCTTGGATTCCTGCAAGCGATGGCCGCGCAGGTACGCGATCGCGAGGGCGCCCTGCAATGGATTGCTCTCCGGATCCTCCTGCAAACCCTTCTGGACGGCGGCGATGGCTTCCACGGTACGCCCCTGCGCCAGGTAAGCGGTGGCGAGTTTTTCGTAGATGCGGCTGCGAATCCAGACCGGCTCGTCGCCTGCCAGGAGCAACGCCGTCAGGTACTGCTCGATTGCCGACGAAAGCTCGCCCTTGAGGTGAAGGGCACCCCCGAGGCCGGCGTGCGGCCGGGCCTTGCGCGGTGATTTCGCGACGGCGTCGGTCCAGAGCCGGAGCATGGTTTGCCAAGCGCAGGTTCGGTGGTACGTCATGACCGCCAGGCCTGTACAGAGGAGGAGAAACAACGCGGGCGCCAAACGCCGCTGCTTCGTTTCAGGCAACCGGCGCAAGGCTAGTCCGGCAAGCGCGAGGACGGCGAGAAAGAGGCCCACGGAGGCGAGGTAGAGACGGTGTTCCACCAGCACGTCGAGGATCGGAATGAACGAAGAGGTCAGCGATAGCACGAGGAAGAACCAGAACAGGCCGAAGACAGCGACTCTGGCGACGGAGCCCACCCGGTCGTTGCGAGCACGGAAACGCCAGTAGACATAGCTGGTCCCGAGCAGCAGAGCGGTCAGCAGCAAGCCACACAGCCACGCCGTTGGATCGCTCGGCCCGCGCGCGAGCGGGAAATCCCAGTCCACATTCTGGCCGACTGGCGAGAAGAGCAGACGCAAGTAGATCACGACGACGTGCCACTCGGTCAAGAGGTAGCGCCAGGGTGGAAGCGAAGGAATATCGAAGCCAGCCGTGTTCAGCCCCCGATACCGGCCCTGAAAAGTCGGCACGGTTCGCAACACCACGAGCAAGGAACAAAGCACGAACGGAACGACGAGCAGGATCCGCTTTGCCAGGGGGGCGAGCTTTTCGGCGTACAAGGCTCGACCAGGAAGCAACCCGATTAGCAAGTAGGCCAGGGGCATGGTCAGCACGATGCTCTTGGTGCCCAAGCCCAAGATGAAAACTACGAGGGCCGCCAGATACAGAGTGGCCCCCGCCCGTGTGCGTCCACGTCGCTCGGCTGCCAGCACGAGTAGAAGTGCGACGAGGTAAAGCCCGCTGGCCAGCGATTCCGCGCGCTGGGAGACATAGATCACTGCCTCGGTTTGCAAGGGATGGAGCGCGAAGACCGCGGCCACCGCCAACGCCAGAGGCCTTCCCTCGGCCAAGCCGCCAAGGTCGAGCATCCTGCGCACGAAGGCGTAGACGAGCAACACGACACCCAGGTGTATCGCTAGATTGGTCGCGTGATACGAAAAAGGGTCGAGCCCGCCGACAGCGTAGTCGAGCGCAAACGTAAACTCGGTAAGAACACGTTCGGAACGAAAAATGCTCAGCCAAGCCGCTGGCCACGCCCCTGGGTGCGGTAGGCGGCCGCGACCAAAAGAGCATTTTGCAGCTCGTCGGGTTCCAGCCGGAGGGCCTGTTCGAAGGCCTCGGTGCCGCCGGCGTAGTTTCCTCGGCGCATGCGCACGAACCCCTGCACGCGATAGGCGGCCGCGAGATGGTCGCCGGCCCGCACATAGCGCTCGGCCGCGCCCTCGGCCTGGGTCAGATCGTCTTGCTGAAAATACATCACGGCCAGCGCGCCCCACAGGCCGGCATCGTCAGGATCTTCCTGCAAACCTGCCTTGAGAACCGCGATGGCCTCGTCACGCCGGGATTGCGCAAAGAGGGCCGCCGCCATTTCTCCGCGAGCGTTGGTGCGAATCCACTGTGAGTCGTTCTTTGCCAGGCTAAGCGCTACTTGGCACTCCTCGACGGCCCGTTGGGGCTGCCCTAACTTGCGGAGTGTCTCGGCCAGGTTCAGGTGACCTCGCGCCTTGCGCGGCGACTTTTCGACGACTTCGCTCCACAGAAGGAGCTTGGATTTCCACACCGAGGCCCGAAGGTAAGTCAGTGTCGCGAGAGATCCGCACAGCAATACAACCAACACAGTCGCCAAGCGCTGTCTTCTGCTCTTAGACAATCGGCAAAGGGCATGGTCCACCAGCACGATGGCGGCAAGATAGATCCCGAGCGACGCGAGGTAGAGGCGATGCTCGAACAGAACGTCGAGTAGCGGAACAATCGACGAGGTCAGCGAAAGCACCAGGAAGAACCAGAACACTCCAAAGCTGGCAACCCTGGCAACCGAGCCCACCCGGTCGTCGCGAGCACGGAAACGCAAGAAGGCGTAGCCGGCCCCGAGCAGGAGTGCAGCCAGCAGCAAGCCACACAGCCACGCTGACGGATCGGTTGGCCCGCGCGCGAGCGGAAAATCCCAATCCAGATGCTGGCCAGTCGGCCAGAAGAGCAAGCGCAAATAGGTCACCACGACGTGCCACTCGGTCAAGAAGTAGCGCCAGAGTGGAAGCGAAGGAATGGCAAAGCCAGCCGTGTTCAGCGCGGGAGCCCGGCCCTGAAAAGTCGGTAGGGTTCGCAACATCGCAAGCAAGGAACAGAGCACGAAGGGAGTGACAAGCAGGATCCGCTTCGCCGGCCGTGCGAGCTTTTCGGCGTACGAGGCGCGGCCAGGAAGCAACCCGATGAGCAAATAGGCGAGCGGCATGGTCAGCACGATGCTCTTGGCGCCCATACCCAAGATGAAGACCACGAGAGCCGCGAGATACAGAGCGGCCCCCGCCCAGGTGAGTCCACGTCGCTCGGCCGCCAGCACGAGCAGAAGCGCGCCGAGGTAGAGCGCGCTGGCGAGCGATTCCGCGCGCTGGGAGACATAGATCACGGCCTGCGTTTGCAGGGGATGGATCGCGAAGACCGCGGCGACCGCCCACGCCAGATACCTTTCCCCGGCCAAACCGCCATCGTCGAGCAGCCTGCGCACGAAGGCGTAGACGAGCAACACGGCGCCTAGGTGGATCGCGACGTTGGTCGCGTGATACAGGAAAGGGTCGAGCTTGCAGACGGCGTAGTCGAGCGCGAAGGTCAGCTCGGTGACGACACGGTTGGCTCGGAGAATGCCTAGCCAAACCGCGGGGTCGAGGTAGTGGTCGAGGTGCCGAATGCCGGAAGACGATTCGACCGTGTGCTGGTCATCGAGCACGAATTCGCCGTGCATGCCGGGCGCGTACGACATGACGGTCAGGAGGAACAGCCCCGCGCAAAGAGACCATCGTCGTGCCGAGCTCATGGCAAGAGCGCGAGGATAGTCGACGTTTGCTGCGGCGCCAGTGGCAGTATGGTTTCAGTCCGAATGCCAACAAGGGCACCTACCGCGACGCCAGCTGCCGCGGCTGCGAAGACCGTTGCCCCATTGGGTGGTCGCTTGCCCCGGTTGGGAGAACTCTTGTCCTCATTTCCACATCGGCCGCACCCGTCGCCAACGGCAGGTTGTACATCGCGCGGTCGTCGGGGAATCGCGACAACCGCGCCAGAGAAGAGAAAAGGGGCGCAGTCCTCGACTCCCTACGTCCCGTAGCGCATGCCGTTTGCTACAGGGTGCTGAGCTTCGTGTAGGTGCTCGCCGGGAACACCGCGGCCGGGTAGCCCGCGCGGTTCCCGGTGACACAAGCAGGAGTGGTACCACTGCTGTCCAGTGGGCAACTAGAGGCGCCGTAGATTTTGCCATCGCCGACGAACGGAGAGCACTTGTTGCCCGCGCTGCTCGCGGTCGGACAGGTCTCGCCCTCGGCGCCCACGTTCTGCTTCGGCATGGCGACACCTGGGCTGGACGTCTGGCAGGTGAGGATACTGCCCTCATCCACGACGCCCGCACCGGAGCTGCAGCTATCAGCGCAAAAGAACGCCAACGGTGGTCGGCCTGCGCCGGCCCTTGGACGCTCAGGGGCTGAGCCGGGAAATGAAGGTAGTGTTATCTTGCGTGCTTACACAGGTTCCGGCGGCGCAAACCAGAGGTGACGTGCAATCACCATCCGTGCTGCATGTCGGAGTACCAGGCCAGGTCAACGTCGTCGAACCCAGGGCAAGGGTGCTCTTGAACGTACCACCAATGACAACGGAGTCTGCAAGCGCGCCCGAGGCGGCTCGGGCCACGGTGACAGCCGTGACGCTTTGATTACCGGGGTCGTCGCCATACTCATAAGCACACACGGTGCTTCCGTCGGCTCCGGAGAGTTGGGCTGAGAAGGCATGGTTTCGAGAGTTCTCGGGTGCGACAAGCCCAAGCCCTTGCAAGTTCCCCATAAATGAGCCACCGATGGTCACAACGCCCGCGGAAGTAACATCCAGACTCGATACTTTCTGGTCGTAACTTGCGTCTCCGAAGGACTTGCCCCAGCTAGCGGCGAGCAAGGTATCCAGTTTAACCACGAGGGCATCCAGCTGGCCATAATACTGTGGCACGATACTACCAAAGCTTACGGAAGCGTTCAGAGCACCCCCGATGTACACACTGCTGCCATCGACCGCAATGCTATTGATGGCGTTGTTGCCGCTCGTCCCCCACGTCTTGGCCTGGGTGACGGTGCCATCGGCAGCGGCAAGCACCGCCACGTACGGAAGAGCGAGGCCCGAGGTAGCTACCGATGTGAAGGCGCGGCCGCCACCGAAATCCAGGCTGCCGTTGTAGGTGCCGGCGATGTACACATTGCCCGTGCTGTCCATTGCAACGGCATTGCAAGTCTGATCGCCAACGCCACCAAATTGGTGTCCCCAGACCACGCTGCCAGTTGTGGCATCGACTACCGCCACGATGATGTCCATGGAGCCACCGTAGGTGACGGTTGCGTCTGTGGAAAGTCCGCCGGTGCCGGACCCCAAATCAGCAATATGGGTCTTTCCGCAAACCGCGAACAGACCTTTGCTCGGATTGGAAGTAATAGCCAGAAGCGCACCGGTGCCGACATCGACCGATGCCGCTTTCACCGGAGTGACATAGGGAACCGTCGCGGCAGAGCTCGCGCCATTGGCGACCAGGTAGAACCACATCCCCGCACCCGGATCCGAGGAAGTACCCTGCAGGTTGTCGATGCCCGAGATACTCCCCTTCGCCTTACCCTTGCTCGTGAATAGAACTGAAGCGCTGTAATAGCCGATGACTCCCACGTTACCACCCTGGGCAATCGCAACGCCTGCGCCGTACTGGTCACTGGCACCTGTATCACCAAAGCGAAAAGCCTGGGTGGCCAGCCCCGTTGCTGGATCCAACTTGGCCAAGAAGCCATCACTTGTCGCAGGCGATGCGGTCGTGTAAGGAAGCGCCTGCCCAGTGCCCAGGTCCAGCGATGCATAAAGCTTCCCGGTGGCCCAACGATTTCCATCAGGGGCAACCGCCAACCCCTGCCCGCTGGCGAGGGTCGCCGTGAGGGATCCTGGCGCAAGCGAGCTATGTGGCCAAGCTTTGGCCCAGGCCGGATTGGCGATGCTGCACGTTTGAGCTGGACCATCAGGCCGCACATCGGCAGTGTCAGCCGCAGCATGGCCGTCTGAAGCGTCCGGAGCAGGAGCGTCTGAAGCGTCTGAAGCGTCCGAAACAGGGGCGTCTGAAGCGTCCGGAGCAGGGCCGTCTGAAGCGTCCGAAACAGGAGCGTCTGATACATCCGGAGCAGGGCCGTCTGAACTGTCCGGGGCGGCGCCGGCTGCGGCGTCGGTTTTCGCTCCGCCTGCACCCACTATTCCGCCTGCACCTGCCCCCCCACTCCCGCTTGCGCCACCCGTTCCACTCAGGCTACCTCCGGCGCTCCTGACGTCCGGTCCATCATCCAGCGGTGCTCGATCGGAGCCGGCTTCGAGTATCCCGCCTTCCACCGCGACCGCCTTTGTATCCGCACTGTCCGGGACCGAGGAACGCAAATCAGGAACGGGACCGTCGTTGCTGCCGGAAGCAGACTCCGGCTCGTTACCATGGGAGTCGATGATCCCGCGGTCTCCTGCCGAGGCATCGCAGCCGCTGTCGACGCCTGTGACGTTGCAGTACTTGCGCTGGCCGGCATCGACCTTTTCATTGGAGGTATTGCTGCCACAAGAAGCCGTCAATCCCAGGGCAAGCAAAACGGATAGGTGACCAAGGCTTTTCGAAAGTGACCTATAGGTAGCCATGGAGCGATTCTCCTATCCGTTTGCCGGCAATTAGCGCGGTATTGGAAACCGTGTCGGGCCTACATCTCGAGCAGGAAGCCAGCCCCACCCGAGCTCGATCCCCCGCTGAGGGCTGTCGTCGACCCCCCGAAATTGATCACGTTCGTGAACAAGCCAAAGATCGCGACTCGGTCCTTATCGGTGCCCGTCGCGCGACTATTGACGGAAACCCCATCAGGGGCGCTTCCTGCGGACGAGGGATCCCCGTAGTTCCTGGCGCAGAGTGTGGCTCCAGAGACGCCGCTCAACGTAGCGATGAAGATTTCGCCTGAGTTAGTTCCTCCGCCGACAGGCACGGCCGCCTGTAGAGCGGTGCTACCGGGGCCCACGGCAAGGGTTTGCTGGAAACGGCCAACCACAGTCACGTTGCCCGCGGAGTCGGAGGCGATACCAGTGCACCCGGCAAACTTGCCAGGCTGCTCGGACAGAGAACGCGCCCACACGGGGGTCAGGGATGAGGAATCGAGCTTGGCAACGAAACCATCGGCGGTGCCGCTCAAAGTGAGAGGCTGCGCGCCAAAGGTCACGTTTGACTGAGTCTGTCCCGCCATCAGCAAAGCCCCTTGAGGATCGATTGATAAGGCATTGGGCGAAACAAATCCCGCGGTGCCAAATGACTTGGCGGCAAGCAATGTACCGTCCGTGCCCTTGAACTTGGCCACCCAGGCGATGCCATCAGTAGCGGCGTTGGGTGCGGGGGTGAGCGCTCCGTTACCGAAATTGAGCGATCCGGCGTAGGTACCGGCAAAGTAGGCGTTGCCACTGTCGTCGAGGGCCGCCGAGAGGCATTTCTGGTCCATGGCGCCTCCGAAGAGCTTGGCCCAGATCACGGAGCCGTCGCTCGCCTTCACCGCCGCTACCACCACGTCCGATCCTCCCCCCGGAGTCCCAACCGCAGTAAGGTCTGCCGCGTCGTTCTTGGCCGAGCCACAGACGAGGAAATAGTCCTTGCCCGGGTTTGCTGCCAGGTTGCCAATCGATCCACCTCCCAGATCGATGGACTCCGACCAGACGCCACTTCCATCGCTGTCCTTGAGGCCAACCAGGAAATCAATCGTTGCCTTGGCAGGGTTGATGATGGGCGGTATCGTGCGGTTCACGGGATCGATATCCAGAGTGCCATTGAAGGTGCCGTGCACTGCGATGGTTCCGCCCACAGGAACCAGGCCGCCGAAGCTCTGGTCATTCGAGTCCCCAGCAGTGAACACCCAGTTGGCATTTCCGGTGCTCGGATTGAGCTTGGCGACAAGAAGGTCCGCACTTCCCTTGTTGGTCACCGACTTGCCACCGAACACCGTCGTGGTGTTATAGAAAGTGGCGCCGGTCAGCAGAGTTCCGTCGTTGTCCCAGGCGGCCGAATAGAGGGCCTGGACTGGATAGCTCCACGCATGGACGGCGCTCGGACAACTACCAATAACACCACCGTCAATCGGGGTTGAAGAATCCACGCCACCGACCTCGGCCGCTGCCGCGTCCGGTGCGTCGACGAAAGGAGTGGCATCAATCAACAGAGGCACCTCGGGTCCAACCGGAGCGTCTTTGCCCGCCGCATCCGGTACGCTCTGCGCATCCGGTACGCTCTGCGCATCCGGCACGCTCTGCGCATCTGGAACGAGCAGCGCATCCGGCACGCTCTGCGCATCCGGTACGAGCTGCGCGTCCGGCCCAGCATCGTTCTTGATGATAGGAGCGCTATCGGCATTCCCGCCTGAGGAGCCGCCGCCGCAGCCCGCGGTCACAACAAGGGTGACCGCGCCAGCCAGTGCTAGTGCCCGAAATGCCATTCGCCCTGCGACGCTAAGTTGGTGTGCGTGTGGAATCATGATTTCCTCGCTAGTGGTCTTTCCCCTGCTGGGGATGGTTGTGGTGCCGAGATGCCCTATCAAGCGTCTCTCGGCGTCTCTCGGAATTCGTGAATTGGAAAATGGGTCGAGCATGGGTTCTCTTGACCTGTCCTATGGCGCGAGCGCCGCCAGGCAGCTCGCCGATACGCTCGTCGAGCTGAGGACTCCCACAGCATCACCTAGATCGATCTCTGAGCTATAGCTGAACAGAGAAAGGGTTCCGTTGGGATCGAGGGGAGAATCCCCCGGCAGACCAACGGTGCCTAGCACAGTGCTTGTATTACCGGGATTGGCGAATCCTTGGGCAAAGATGCTGCTCCCGCTGCTGCCGTCGATCTGGGCCACAAAGGCGTTGCCTCTTGGAGAAGGTGGAGCAAAGGGAACTCCTCCGAACGTGCAGGCTGTGACATAGGTGCCAGACACCACAATGCGCCCGTTTGCTGCCGCCAGGCTGGTGATGGTGACACCGCACCCCGGACCGATTTCCTTCACCCATTTTAGCTTGCCACTCCCGCCATCGAACCGGGCGACGAAGTAAGGCGAGGTCAACGCGGTGCCGAGTACGGTCTGTGGGCCGCTGACAAGCTTGCCGGCGATCAGGACGTCGCCGTCAACGGCGATCATTGTGACGGGCGACAAGGCCTGCTTGTCCGTGCCTATGCTCGTCGCCCATAGCCAAGGTTTTGACTCTGAACTCTGCGCTGCCGTCTGAAGGTCCAGTTTTGCCAGATACATCCATGTTGGGCTACCGATGGCCTGGTCAATAACCGGTAGGGGAGGCAACTGGCCGAAGGTCAGCTCGCTGCCAAATTTATAAGTGCCGATGATAAATGCGTGCCCCGCGTTGTCGATGGCCACATTGCTGCAATAGTCGTCGTTCGACCCACCCACCTGATCGGCCCAGAGGGTCGCGCCCTTGCCGCCGGTGCCACCGCCGTCCGCTCCACCATCACTGTCATCGAGAAGCGCGAACACAGAATCGGATCCTCCTTGACAGACCAGCGAGGGTGCTAGGTCTTTAGCTGGATTGGGATCGGGCCCGGCGTCTCCCAGCATAGGGGCACTGCTGCAGTCCACGTTTCCACAAATGAGGAAGGTGCTCGAAAGCGGGTCGCCAGCAATCCCTTGCAGACCGATGGGGCGCCCAGTAAGCTGGGTTTCACTTTGTAGGTTGATTCGACGAGCCCACAGCCCCGCTCCGTCGGTCGAACGCGCCGCCACAATGTACTGATCCCCAGGATAGGCCGCCGTCAACTTCTTGCCGGCGACTGTGATAGCGCCCTGCAGAGGACCAATCAAAGCGATGTGTCCCGCACCATCCACGGCGAACGAGGCCAGGTTTTGGGCTTGGGGTCCAGGAAAGGTCGTAACCCAAGAGGCTTTGAGTGTGGCAGGGTCTAACCGAGCGAGAAAAAGGTCAAAGTCGCCTGCCGCCAGGGGAGTCGGCTTCACGGGTCCCAAACCGAGATCCAGCTGGACCGCGTATCTTCCCGCCAAGAAGAGCTGACCATCCGTCGAACGAACGAGGCCGCTGCCGTTCGAGGGCCAGCCTGCGTTGTCGAACGTCCAGCCCGCGACGGAGTCTGGGAATCCCGCGTCCCCGGGACACGAGCCTGTGGCTGGATCGCAGAGCTTGCCGCCAGGGCAAACAATCGGCGTCCCCGTGCATTTGCCGTCAAGGCACTGCTTCGAGTAGGTGCACTTCAGACCGTCGTCGCACGATGTGCCGTTGGGAGCTGGGTCGGTGCTGCAAACGCCAGTGGTAGAGTTGCAAACCCCTGCTACAAGACATGGATCGTTTGGCTTCGAGCAGACCTTGCGCGGCCCATCAAGGCACAGCCCGCCCTGACACACGCTCTTCGTGGCGCAAGGCGTGCCCTGGCAGGGGGTGTTCTCCTCCTTTGGAATATGCACGCACTGGAAGGTGAAGGCGTCGCAACTGTCGTCCGTGCAAAAATTGTTGTCGTCACAGGTAGCCGGGCAGGTGAGGGGGGGAGCATCCGGGTCGGCCGCTGCGTCCATGGCATCTGGCGGCGAACCTGCTTCAGGTTTCGTCGGCGCGGACGAACTGCCACAAGCCGTGGCGCATGCTATTGCCGTCAGCCTGATCAGATTGATGAGGCGAGGCCCGCGGCTCCGAAGGACATTCATTCTCTGATTTCCCATATGGCAGCAAAAGCGCGATTAAGGTGGGACACTTTTAGAGGGTTTGGAATCCGACGCAAGTGAGTAATGTGCGACAAAATTGCGACGGCACGGATACTGCGGCGAGAGCATACGTGCCCATCCCGTAATAAATCTGTTTCAGATTTGTTCTATTTGACCACCGCTCGACTGGCTAAGGTGCCCGGCGACCGACGCGATACTTGAGCGTCCAACTAGGGAGGCCCGACTGCGATGACACAACGAAAACTGATTTTGACTTTGGCGGGAGCGGCAATGGCGCTCCTGCAGGCAACTCCTGGGCTCGCCCAAACGACGATCATCAACTGTGGCGACACGTCTCAGCTACCCAACCCGGTTTTTATGGCAGGAAGCAGCGCCTTCGAGCCCATCCTGGGCAGCCTCAGCGTTCAAATCGCGAAGTCGCAGGGAATCAGCATCATCTATTCCCCGATATCGTCTTGCAACGGCGTCTCGGCCGTATCGCCTCCCGCGGACTTACCAACGCCCCAGCCGTTGACCGGCACGGCCCACTACTACACCCAAGATCCCACCGATCCAACCCTAACGGTTACGAATAGCTGCAACCTTTCGGGCGTCACGATGGCGCTCATCGGGGTCTCCGATGTGTCGTTCGAGTCTTGCCAGAACGCGGCCAAACCCGCCAGCATCGGTGAATGGTTCGGTCCGGAGCAGGCCATGCTTGTCGTCGTTCCCAAACGAAACGTAACCACGACGGCCATCTCCGCGGAGCAAGCCGCGGCGATTTGGGGCTGCGGTTCAACGGGCAACGTCGTCCCGTTCATCAACGACAACGAGATCTTTTACCGTAGCTCCACCTCCGGCACGCAGATTCAGGTGGCACGCAATATTGGTGTTTCGGAAAGTGCGTTCAAAGGCATCGGGTGCGGAAGCAGCAGCATCATGCTTACTAGCTTGGTGAATGCCCCTGATCCTCAAAGCGCGATTGGCTTCATTGCTGGCGACTTCTACGCCGCCCATCGATCGGTGCTGAGCGCCGTAGCATTCCGAGGGATTAAGCAGAAGAAGGCCTACTACGCGGACGCGGATTCCATAGCCACGGACCTGCTCAATGTTCGCGAAGGCCGCTACATGATTCAAGGTCCTCTGCATTTCTTCACTACCCTCGCCGGTGCGGCGCCTTCAGCGGACGGCGGAGCGCCCTCCTCGCCGATTGCAAGCAGGGTGCTGGACTGGTTGACCGGCGCGGTTCCGATCGACCCAACCGACACCAAGAATATGAACTATGTCACCACCGTTGCTACGCTCGGTGATGTTCCCCAGTGCGCCATGAGGGTCAAGCTCGACAAGGATGGCGGTTACTTCTCGCCCTACACGCCGAAGGTTTCCTGCCATTGCGCATTCGAGAAGGCCAAGAACTTGCGCACGCCCGGCCGGTGCGGCACCACCTGCTCGAGTGATGCTGATTGTGCAGGCACCGGCCTGCGCTGCCAAACCGGATACTGCGAGTAGCGCATCGGAGGACATGAACCATGAAGACTCTCAAGCTTTCCACTCTGGTTTTCGCACTTCTTTTCGGGTCTTGGCTCGCCTGTGGCAGCAACGCCAAGACTTCCCCCGGTACTGGCGGTACTCTTGGCACGGGCGGCGCCCTAGGCACGGGCGGTGCCATCGACGGTGGCGGCGGCTTGGGCGACGCCACCGTCGATGCTCCCAACGCCGGCGGAAGCGAGGGAAGCCAGGAGGCGGGCGCGCAGGGCGGATCAAGCGGGAACTGTGGCGCCGTCGGGCACGTGGACTGCACCGGGCTCACACCCGCTCAATGCCACGACCTGATTATCAATCCACCCACAATTTCGGACTGCGTTCTCGCTCTGGATCCAAGTCCCAACCCAAAGGTGCTCTACCCGAACTGCTCCGCTCAATAGCGGGAGTGATAAGAACCTCCTTCCTGACAGGCTATCAGATCCAGTTTGAAAGATCTGGATCTGATAGCGACAGGCATACGGGCAAGAGCCAACGACGGGTCACATCTTGTCGGGCACCTTATCGGCGGCGCGAAGCTTGCTGAGACGCCAGCCTCCGTTGTAGACCGACCCGCTCTTGGTCGGCGCCACAAGGATGTCGAGGTCATCCAATGCGGTTGTGCTGATCTTGAGCGACTGGGAGCGCCACTCGTGCGGCTTCTTTTCCTTGATGGGTTTGGGGTTCTGATCGGCGACGGGCGTAACGGCGTGGAGAGTATGGGAGCCGCCCCTAACGAACACTACGACCATGTCGCCACCAACGAGCCTTATGCCCTGCACTTCCCTCAAGTGGGGCTGTTGCACTCCACCCGCGTGAGTGACTGTTATGTGAGCAATGTCAGCCCAATTATCAAAGGTCACGAAACTTGGGACTTCATTCATTGGACCTTCATTGGCAGGACGGTGGAACTTCACGGTTGCAAGGGTAAAGTTTCCACCTCGCGCAGCCTGCGCGCCCCCGGCGGGTTGTCCCGCGAGGAGCATGAAAATGAGTGGCGCTACATGGAACATCATCGGTTCTCCTCCTTGCTTGTTCTCGCTATGAACCAAACACATTCATGGGCTATTCCCATCTTCAACTCGTCCTCGTCGCAACACTCCGGCGACAAGACCAATCAACCCAAACTCAGAAATGAGCGCGGCCAGGGACAGCCCGGCGTCCGATAGTGCATCTCGATGCGATGCAGCCCAGCAGACAACGAAACCCCACGTCGTCTAGGCGCGCGAGCTTGACGGTGGGCAAAGGTTCGGATAGGACGCTTGCCGCAGACGTGGTGCGAAGCGAAGTCAGACCGGTATCGAGAATGAGGGCACAGCGAATAGAGTAGAGCTTCGCCACCATGCCAAGAGCCGGGTAGCTTCTGATCCCGAGTTGCGAAGTGAGATCTGGAAAGGCGGCTTCGTATTCCGGCACGACGGCCAGACCAAATACATTCACCGCGTTCAGCGTCAGCGATCGGAGGGCCCGGACCTGGCTGTCCTGCCACGTTGGTGTGCTACCGAGCTGAACTACCATCCCGTCGAGCCCTCGCTGCAGCACCTCGTGCGCGCCGTGGACATCGCTAGCGGCTTGGCTCGCTTGAGCCTCGTGACCACGCGCTGCATGGCGGAAGCTGGACCAGCGCAAGTGGGCGCACGTCGCCGCCTCTTTCGCAAGAACGCGGCGATCATCCGAACTCTCAAGACCTTCAATGGCGAAGCGATGCCCGGGAGGCATCGTCCAGCAAGCGGCCGGGAGACTAGATTGCATCGCGCGGAATGTATTCCACCCGCCAGCGTCATTTCAAACCGAGAATGCTGGTCGAATTGCTTTCGTATCGCCGCCAATGTTGTGGCGGGCCTCGTCACCCGGCGGTTGCAGAGGGCCTTAGAGCCAACACTCGAACGCAGACTAGTCACCGTGAACTATTTGTGAACTCCACGATACGCCCACGTCACACCTTCCTGTCAGGCGCACTACATGACTTGCACTGACCGGTGCCTCGGTTTGATACTTCGCCCCGCCATCCTTGATACCTCGCCCCCCATGCCATGGAGGTTTCGTGACCATGTCTTGTAGTCGCAATATCCCTTACCCGTCTGAACCCTGAGACCGTCGCCATGAGACTTCATCCACTATTGCTCGCGACCACGGCATTCGTTTTTTTGTCGTGTGGCTCCGATAAGGATTCCTATGTCGTGATCCACAGCGACGTGAATTGCGATGTGCCGCGGGTTTTTCAACTTCGGGTGACCGTCTACAACGGCGGCACCGCGGACCAGAAGTACATTCCTGAGACTCCGTCCGCCGAGCTCGGGTTTCCGAGCACGGTATCTCTGGTCCTGCCCGGCTCGCGCAGCGGGGCCGTGGATCTAGTAGTTGAGGCGCTCTCCAACAACCGCCAAACCATCGGCCAAGGCACAGTCAGCGGAACACTTGTTTCAGGGGGAAGGATCGATCTATCCGTCCAGTTGGCAGCGACTCCAGTCATCGTGACCTCCCCAACAGTCGAGCCGGGCATCGACGGTGGTGTGCTGGTGGACAGCGGTGCGAGCACGAAGCTAGATGGTCCTTCTGCTAGTGGCGCTCCTTTCACGCTCGTGGCCGCAGGGGGGCACAGCACCTGCGCCACGCGCAGTGACACCAGTCTGTGGTGCTGGGGAAGCAATACTTATAGTCAGCTTCGTCTCTCAGGCACATCCAACCGTCTCATTCCCACCGAAGTCTCAGCCACATCGTGGACTGCGGTTGCCTGCGGGCAAACCGATGCTTGTGGCATTCGCACCGATGGGACGATGTCGTGTTGGGGCAACAACGGGTCCGGGCAGTTGGGCGCGGCCACAACAGCGGCAGAACCGAGAACCGAAGTTGCAGGCACCTGGCAAGCCATTGCGCCGGGCAGCTACCAAAGCTGTGGAATCCAAACGGACACCACACTCTGGTGCTGGGGTGACAACACCAATGGTCAATTGGGAACCGGCAACACGGTCGCGACAAGCGTCCCGACTCAAATCCCAGGCACTGGCTGGAGCCAAGTCAGCGCCGGCTACTACCATACCTGCGCGACAAAGCAGGATGGCACGCTGTGGTGCTGGGGGCTGAACGCCAATTCAGAGCTGGCCGACTCCTCTGTCGGCTTTCGCATGTCGCCTGGTCAAGTAAGCGGAAGCGATTGGACCCAGGTCGTGACTGGCCTGTACCATACGTGTGCGACCAAGAGTGACAAGAGTCTGTGGTGCTGGGGTGGCAATACGGCCGGACAGCTAGGCAACGCTAGCGCGCCCCTTTTGGCGCAGGGCTCGCAGGGCGGCGTCAGCATCCCACTGCAAGTCACCGGTGCCTGGGACAGCATTTCAGCCGGGCAGGCACACACTTGCGGCATCATGAGCGACCAATCGCTCTGGTGTTGGGGCGATAACTCCAATGGACAACTCGGAAGCGGAAGTCAAACATCCTCGAGCACGCCGGTGGCAGTAACGGTCTTAGGTAAGGCTTGGGCAAGCGTTTCCGCTGGCTCGGCTCACGCGTGCGCGCTTGCGACGGACAGCACGCTGTGGTGTTGGGGAGACAATTCGGATGGTCAACTGGGCACTGGCACAGGTGGCGTGCAGTTACTTCCCTCGCGAGTCGTGCCGTAGGGACCCATGCTGAATAGTCGGGTCATCGCGCGCGCTCTCAGGGTAGGAACACTGCTGGCAGGTCTATGCGCGCCGATTTCTGCTTGCGAATCGCCCGGCCCTACGAGCGGCAACATTAGCATCATCGCTCACTCGCTAAAGGGCTCTTCCACAACGTGGGTGCACTTCACCCTGCAATCTCCAACCGCTCTCAGCAGGCCGCTTACGCTTCCGTTGCTAATGAAAGGTGACCCGACCTCGACGGTCTTCAAGGACCTGCCTGTCGCTAACGATTACCTTCTTAGCGCGGATGCGCTCGGCAGCGACAACGTCGTCTTCGCCCATGGCGTTGTGGCCGCAATTTCCATCGCCAAAGGGAAGACGACCCAGATCATCATTTACCTAAACCCGGTCACTCAGCTTGTACCGTTTGTCAACTCCAGCCCGCTCATTGATTCCATCACACTCCCGGCCGATGCGGTCGCGCCCGGCACCCAGATAGCGTTCACTGGTACTGCGCATGACCCGGACCCAGGACAAACCGCGACCCTCGCGTTCTCCTGGCAACCAACGGCCTCGTGCGGAGCCATCGCGCAGTCCAAGAATGTGCCTGGAACGGACGGGAATCATCCCTCTCAGTCGCTGGCCACGTGGACGGCGCCGCAAATAGAGGGTAGCTGCCAAATCACCCTTACGGTCCAGGATGTCCTGGGTCTTGCGACCAGCGCCTCGTTTACCGTACGCGTGGTTGGAGCGGGTAACTCGGATCCGATCACAGTCAGCACGGGCTCGGTCACCATCGTCGTTCAAGCACCGGCACAGCCGACGCAGGAAATCTCCACGATGACTCTTAACATCACGAACACAAACGCTCAGGATGTCGACATTACGGTCCCCTTGGTCGAGAATGGAACGCAGTGGTCGGCCTTTCTGAGTGACTTGCCCATCGGTACAGACTACACCTTCAACCTCAGGGCAACAGCCGCAGATGGTACGGAACTCTACCACGGCATCGCGACAGACCAGACCATCGAAAAGAACAAGACGACGAACGTCGTGATCGACATGAACCAGAGCTCCACTGCGATGGCGAACCTCTACGATTCGAGTCCCGAGATCACTTCGTTCGTTGCAGCGGCGACCAGTGTCTCCAAGAACGATACGGTCGTCATCAAGGTCAGCGCCATCGATCGCGACGCTGGCGATACAGCTGGTATCGCTTGGGACTGGACCGTGCCGTCGAATTGCGGCTCCCTCAGCGCACCGGTCAACACGGCCGGTGACGACAGCACCCCAAGCACCTCAACCGTCGTCTTTACCGCAACCGCGGCAGGGGCTAGTTGCAAGGTCAACGTCCAGGTGATGGATGCACGGCTGCCGCTTTATCTCCAGACGAATGGCACGGTCACTCTCCAGATTGCCGCGGCTTCGCAATGAGCCGTGCGTCGCCAAGCGCTAGCCTGAAACCTTCATAGAGAACTTGAAAGAAGTGCTCGCGCCTTCAGGATCGGTTGCGGTGGCCGTGATGGTGCAAGTCTCCGGCGCAGACGCGGGTGCCTGCCAACGTATGTCGCTGGCCCCAGACTGGTCGGCCTGATTCGAAAGCTCACCGAGGCTGGCCGTCCAGGTCCACGTGATGGCTTCGCCTTCGGGATCGGCTGCGCTCGCCCGGAGCAGCACGACCTGCCCGGAGGCAGCCGTGTCGGTCGACTGGTAGACAACGCCCAGGGTAGGCGCAACATTAATCTTGGGTGCGACCGATGAGAGCAAGACCGTGCCGCTGCCGACTCCCCCGTGACCATCGCTCACCTCGACAGAAAAACCACACGTCACGTTCAGGGACAGCGTGCCCGGGGTAAACGTCGTTTGGGCGCCGTGCGGGTCATCGAAAGCGCCTGGACAGTTGGCCGTCCAGGTGTAGGTCAGCGGATCGCCGTCCGGATCGGTGGCCACCGCTTGCAAGGTAACCGGCATGTTACTGGCCACGTGACCGTCGGAGCTGGTCATCGACGTTACCTGCGGGGGGAAATTGAACGTCACCTCGACCTGGGCAGTGCCTTGGTTGGGGCTGACCGCTTTAATCTGAGTAAGGTTGCTTTCCGACGGCGAACTATCCGCGCTCGTGCCATCGCAGCCGAGAAGCAGGATCAGCGAAGCCGGGAGCAGCGCCATCGGGCGCGAGGTGAACCGGTGGGCCATGAGCGAGTTCCTCCTTCGCCACGGCCCGGCTCCTTCCAAACATCCACGCGTGCGACTTCGACCTGACCGTGACGAGAAGAACTTCGGCTGCCCGGTGCATGGTCTTTAGGGTGATAACTTACTGCTTTTTATGCGACACAAAGCTGACCGGGTTTCTTCACCCAATCCCGGCCGCGCCAGAATTGCGGCACTCCGTACGCCGGCCTGCCTCTCTAGTCGCTCGCCATTGCCCTCGCCTTGGCCAGCTCGTTATCGATGACCTCGACGAATCTTTCGAAGGCCGCTGCGCCTGCGACACGGTGACCGTTCACGAACGCGCACGGAGTCCCACTGACCTTCAGTGTCTTGGCCAGTTCCTCGGAAGCCTTGAATATGCGCCGGAAACGACGATGGGTGATGGCCTGGTGAACCTGCGCCCATGACAGTCGCAGGCCCTTGGCGATGCTCTTGAGTGCACCATCGGAGAGATCCTCCTGCCCGTCGAAGAGAAGGCGTTGGGCCTGCCAGAATCCCTTGGCTCCCTTCTTAGCCAGGGCCATTCTGGCCAACACCGCGGCCGGAACGGCCCGACCGTGAAATGGCTGGGGATTGTCCTTCCACACAACGCGTAGCTTGGGCCCATATTTCAATTCGAGACGAGTCAGCGTCACCTCCAAACGTCTGCGGGACGGACACTGGAAATCACTGAACAGAACAAGCGTGACCAAGGCACTGGCGGGACCGCGTCTTGGATCGGACCTTCGCACAGGCACGGACCAGATGGTCTTGTCTTCGAGCTCGGACTTGGCGAGCGCTGCATTCCTGACTGATAGCATGCCGTAGACCTGGCTGGCGGCCGTACCGCTTGCCAGCAGATCTTGCGCTGCCGCGAGCTGAGCATCGATGATCTCCCTGAATATTTCTGTGGGCTCTGCCCCCATCAGCGGCACGCCGTTAATCCGAAACACCGGGGTACTGCGCACTCCAAGCCGCATTGCCAGCGCCACATCTTCGTCGACCTTGGCCGCTCGCAGTCGGCCGGACTGTTCGCTTTCGAGCTTGTCCCGGTCGATCCCGGCCATCACGGCCCACCTCACGTAGTTTTCGGTCGACAGTGCCTGCTGATTGGCAAAGACGAGATCGTGAAACTTCCAGAAGGCGTCCGCACCGCCGAGAGCGAACACGGTCATGGCAGCTTCGGCAACAGGGCGGGCAAGGTCGTGGTAGGGCAGTGGAGAATTCTTCCACACCAAGCGAAGCTGGGCTGGTCCATAGATCCGCCGCAATTGCCGCAGGGTTTCGGCGGTTCGCGCGCAGAACGGGCACTGAAAGTCACTGAACTCGACGATGGTGACGGGCGCTTCTGGACTGCCCCAGAAGGGATCCCGGGCCGTCACCGGCAACGTCCCCACAGCAACGTCCGCACGGTGTTCGACCGCCGCCGGTATGCGTGGAGATTTCGGGACGATTTCCGGTTCACGACAGACTTCCTCCGCGCGGCTCGGGTGGCTGGGACGGCTGGGCTCCAGGCACCCGTGTGCCGCGCCACCGTGGCCTTGTCCATTGGCGCAGCCAAGCGGACCGACCGCCAGCATCGCGAAGAGAAGTTGCCACGGGGGTTTCATGTTCGAAAAGGTACCAGACCAGTTCCAACACGGATCTCGGCTAATGTCTTCGCGTTTGCGGCGCGAGACGCAACGGAGTCTTCGCTACGCGCTCTTCGCTCGGTTCAGCCTAGTCCTGCAACCCATTTGCAACCGTCGCGTGACACTCCCGTGACGGACGCAGTCTTTGCTTGATTCAGCCAAACGCTGGACTGTTAAACTTCGCCCGATTGTCTTCCTCGTCTCACTGCTCTCTTTCGTACTGCGGAGGTCATCTGCCATGCGTTCCCGTCGTAGACTTATGCGGCTTCACATCCTCGCGATGGCGACGCTGCTCGCGTTTCCGAGCCATTTGGTTCTCGCGAAGGGCTCGGGTGAAGGCGAAGCCGCTCGTGCTGAGCGCGCTAAAGGAACAGTTGCGCTTAACCTTGGCCAATACGATGAAGCCATCGAGCATCTTTCTCAGGCCTATACCCTGACCCAGGATCCTATCCTTCTCTTTAGCCTCGGCCAGGCCTTTCGTTTGGCCGGCAAGCCCGACAAAGCAGTGGCTTCTTACAGCTCATTTCTGCGCGCTGCTGGTCCTGGCACAAAGTACAAAGCGCAATTCGAGCGAGCCGCGGCCGAGATTGAGACCATTACGCCCACCCTGGTGTGTCCTCCGCGGGAGCACGCGGGCACGGGCAAACAGCCCGAGGATGCCAAACTCGACGACTTGATGAATGCACCGGTCCCTGGAGCCAAACATGCGGTTGAGCCACCCGTCGAGTCGATCGTGATCGAGGAGCCGATTGAACCTCCGCCCGCCGCTGCCAAGGCTCCGCCGCCCCCCACCCTCGCGCCCTCGCCCCCGACGCAGGTGGCGCCCGCCCTGTCGGTCGCGACGCAATCGACCCCGGTTGACTCAGACTCCAAGCCTGTCTACAGGAAGGCGTGGTTCTGGGGCTCTGTAGTGGGCGTGCTGGCTGTTGGAGCGGCCGCGACGTGGTGGTTCACCCGAAGCCAGAACAACGCTCCGGCATCCACCTACGGATCGACGCGGGTCCTGCCGTAATTAAAGGTTAGCGCGAGCGAGCCTGCCTAGTTTCTCTTTGTCGGTGTGACCCACGCTGCAAGCGCCTCTAACTCGGATTGACTGATGTTTCCAAGGTGCGTTCTTCGCATCCGCGTATCGCTGTCGAATGCGAAGAACACGGGGATGGCGCCTTCCCAGTGCGGGTCGATGCTGGTCATGAACGCGTCGACGTCGCCAACTTTCAAAATGGGGCTCCAGTGCGGATCGCGAACTCGCTGGTTCAGCAAAGCCCCGACGTGCTGGGCACTCAGTTGCGTTGGACTGTCGAGCGAGACAGGCAGAAAGTCCACACCCTTACCGCTCAAACGCTTCGCTGCCCGATCGAGGAACGGTAATTCGGTCAAACAAGGTACGCACCAAGTGGCCCAGAAATGAAGAATCACCGGACGTCCCTTGTGGCTGCGCAGCTCTTTCGCGAACTCCGCCACCGTGATCACGCGCGCCTGTTCCGCAGCCGGCTGACCGTCACGTCCGGCCTTGGCCGTCGCGATGCTCGGTCCTGAAACAGGAACGGAGACGGCGATGGTCAACGTCACTGCAATGAATATCGCTGGAAGATTCATGGCGATGGGCAAGATATCAGAAGGACGACGAGGAGGTCGGACGATCGCGCGGGTCGAGGTCGGGGCTTCGTCACAACCATGTGTCCACGAAGTTACAACTTTTACCGCGCGGGAGTTGACCTGCTCACATCTTCGTAACGTAACCGGGACGAATCCGTTGCGCATGAGCAAACCAATGCTGGCTATGGTCAGCGCGGTTTTCCAACCACCAGCGGAGGCTGCTGCCTATGCGTCGAACAAGCTGTCTTATCTCTTCACTACGTCCAATTGCCGCGGGCGACGACGGACGCGTCTGGACCATTTCTCCGCAAGCTAGTCTCCCCATCCCCCAGCCATTGCTTGGCAGTGCCCACTACGATTCGAACTGCGTCTCCATCTAAGCTCGACAAGAGGCGGCCACGATGGTGCGTTCGATGGTTGCACTTGGCTCGAAAACGCCCAGGAGTATTCTGGTCGTCGAAGACGAACCGTCGGGCAGCATCTCTCTGCGCTACAGTCTCGAAGCAGCAGGATACGTAGTCAGGCTCGCCAAGACCGCCAGCGAGGCATTGCGCCTGTTCCACGAAAGCGCGCCAGAGCTAATTCTGCTCGACCTAGTCTTGCCTGATCATTCGGGTCTCGATCTGTGCCGCAGCCTACGCGCGACAGCGCAGGGAAGAAACACGGTGATCATCGTCCTCTCGGCACGCGCCGAGGAGGCCGACCGGGTGGCCAGCTTCGAAGTCGGCGCCGACGACTTCGTCACCAAGCCGTTCAGCATCGGCGAGCTCCTCCTGCGTATTCAAGCGCGCCTAAGCAATGGCGCTCAGGCAGCATCTCCGGCACCGCATGGTCCTTCTGACAACAGCGATGCGCCGGGACGTCTCGTCCTCGGACCGTTGCGTATCGAACGCGCGAGCCATCGCGTGTTTCTGGGTCCCCAAGAAATCACGCTCAGTGCACAGGAGATGCGGCTGCTGGTTTTTCTCGCCAGCGATCCCAACAAGATGCGCAGCCGGCGCGAGCTTCTCACGGCGGTCTGGGGCTATCACCCCGAGGCCACCAGCCGAACCCTGGACACCCATATCAAGAGACTTCGCGACAAATTCGGCGCGCATGCATCGATGATTCAGACCGTGCACGGCGTGGGATACCGATTTGCGCTGTTGGGGCAAGCGAGCCACGAGACAACGCTATCTGCCTCCAAACGCCGACGCTAAACATCGCCACTGTGCTGATGATGGACTTCGATGCCAGGCCTGCCGGTTCGGCCGCGTGGTCATCGCAAGTAGGCCGCCACGGCGGACAGATCCGAGGTGCTCTTGACGGCGTCGCGGACGAAACTGGCGACCGCATCCGCGCCCTTGGGGCCGAGGTGGGTGTGGTCGTAGCCGCCGCTCGCACTGCTGTCTGCCGCGAAGTAATCCTTGGGCGTGATGGTCTGAATCCAATTCCAGGTGGTGACCGTCAAGTCGATCACGGGAACGTTCTCGCTCTTGCCGAGGTCGCGAATGATCTGCGGCAGATTGGCGCCCGTCGAATTGACGTGCTCCTCCGCCAGCGTATACCCGACGCGGGCAATTGGCGTGATGAGGACGATGTTCACGCCCGCAGCCTTGGCCTGGGTCACGTAGCTGGTCATGTTCGACTGAAACGTCGCCGCCGTGGTGCTCTTGTCGTTGTGACCCAACTGGATGAAGAACCAATCGCCCGCCTTCCAGCGCGACTTGATGGCGCCGAACATGGCAGCGCTGCTCAAGAACGAGCCCGAGCTCTCGCCGGAGTCCGCGTAGTTCGCAATCGACACGCCGGCCTTCATGAATTGAGGCAGGTGCTGTCCCCAACCGGTGTAGTTGGTGCTGTCTTGGTCGCAAACGGTGGAGTCGCCGCCGATCCACAGCATCAGCGGCTTGCTCGCCGACTGATGACAGATGGAGGTTATGATGGGGCTCGCGCCGCGAACGTACACCTGCAGACCAGGCACACTGTCCGTCGTTCCCACCTCCACCGGCTGACCCTCCGGCGTGCGCACGTTCACCGTGAAGTTGAAGCGCTGGGTTTGCCCGGCCAGCGTCGTCAGGTCGGGTAACATGCGACGGTACATCTCGGCGTCGACGAAGGCCTCGGCCGACGTCGTGCCACCGACCTCGAGCGTGACGTCGTAGTTGCCGTCGCTGCCGCCGAAGTCGCACTTGATCTCAGGACCGAACGGCCCATCACCGCGGGCGCACTTCGAGAATTCGTTACTAGCACAGGCCGCGACGCCGCCACCCTCTCCGCCGGAGCCGGAGACTCCACCGGCCGCCGAGCCGCCGTTGCCACTCGCCGTCGTACCGCCGACCGCGCCGCCCGTCATGAAACCGGTGGCGTCGCCGAACTGCGCGTCCCCGCCGGCAGCGTCGGGGAAAGCCATGTCGGCGGCATCACTGGCTCCAAGTCCTGCGTCTCGCGCCCCGGCCGCACCGTCCGACGTCGGGGCGCCGCCTCCAGCACCAATCGTCGATGAACCTCCCGTCGCAGATGCACCCGCCTGGCCGCCGTTCGATGTGGCTCCGCCTACCGCCGTGATACCGCCACTACCCAGGCGACCACCCTCAACCGCTCCGCCGACGGCTGTACTGCCCGCACCGCCGGTCGGAGTAGAGCTACACGCCGTCAGCGCAAACAACGCTGAAACAATACCCAACTGCCTACGGCTTTCCTGCATTACCCAAGCAGTGGCCACGACTTGCGAAATCGGTTCATGGCGAAACGCCTGACCACTCGGTCGTTGCAGTCTGGGCGTAACCGAATAGATTGTGTGTTCCACCGCTGAATACCGAGGAGTCACCATGATCACCAACGGTGCCGTTCGTCCGCTCGGCCGGCTCGCTGCCTTCGTCACGTATGTTTCCGTCGCCGTGGGATTGCCATCGCTGTCGGTTGCGAAGTCCGCCGGCGCGTCCAAGGCAGCCGTACAAGCCGATCCTTTCGAGGATTCCGCATTGCCCGCGAAATCGCCGGCGCCGGCCAAGGACGAGTCCAGGCCGCAAGCGGCTGCCACGGCTGCGACGAAAACAGCGGCGCCGGCCGCAAGTACAGCGGCGGAAGGCTCGGGCACGACGGCCGCGCCCAAGGAAACGGCCCCGCCACACGTACCGTCCAAAGAATTCGGAGCCTTCATGAAGAGCTTCGAGGGCGCGTGGAAATGCGACACGCAATTCGCGTTAGGAGCGCTGTGGCCGGGGTCGCAGCCGCTGTCGTCGAAAACCGACGTGACCATCCGCCGAGAATTCGACGGGTTCATGTGGCACGGCGAATTCAAGATGGCCAAGACCGCCATCACGCCAGCAACCATCGGCATATTCCAGGTTGGGTACGCCAGCCCCAGCAAACAAGTCACGTACCTGAGTTACGACAGCATCGGCTCCAGCATGATGGGTGTCGGCACCATCTCGGGCACGCAAGTCACCTTCCTGGAAGAAGGCTTCGTGAAAGGCGCGAAAGTGAAGGTACGCGAAACGTTGGCCAAGCAAGGCCCGCGAAAAATGCTTCACAAGGTCGAGTTCGATCAGGGCAAGGGTCTGCAGCTCATGGCCGAAGACGCCTGCGTGAAGTAGCGCGCTACGATCCGAGCGGCCTATCAAGCGGCGAGCCCGCCTCGATGTACAGCGGCGTGAATCCGCGCTTGCGGGGCTTGGCTGCGCTGGCGCAAGCGCGCACCGTCGCAGGACCGACCTTCGTCCATAGCGAACGCTCGATGGTCCCGACAAGTGTCGCCGGCGCAGACGTGAACTTCGTGCCGCCTATGTACTGGCCGGTGACGCCGCTTCGAAGCCTGAGCTGCACGGCGCGCTCGGAGCCGGTCGCCGAGACTTCGCCGTCGATGAACAAGGCGATGCCCGACGAATAGGACACCGCCCGGTATTGCGACGGAGTATCCGACGGACGCAGGGATGCGAAGACCGTCACCCCTTGCTTGCGAAGCGCGCGTACCACGGCACCACGCGACTGCTCGAAAACATCGTCGCCTTTGAACGCGAACACCGCGACCTTGCCGCGCGATTTCGCGGCCGGCTTTTCCGGAGCGTCTTTCATCCACGACTGATCCGGCGGTGCCGAGCGAGCTTGCGGCGTCGGGCACAGCACGCCCCATGCAGCGCGCGCCGGCGATGCGGCCAAAAGCGAGACAACAGCAGCTGCTGCGGCGAAAAGCGAGGCTGTCGTGAGAGGCGCCAAGGTCCAGGAGGAAGGAGGCAGTCGCGACATCTGGCTGAGTCTTATCGAATTTCGTGCGTTAGCCAGAAAAATGTCGATCCGGCGCCGAACGCCCAAAAACACGACTTGCAAAAACGGCTCACGAAAAATGCAAACACGGACTAGGTGCATTAGCCAGGTGCGATGAAAGAGGCGCGCCAGCACACCAGAGAGTCATATGACTATGCGACCCGAAGCATGCCCCGTGGTCCCCCCATCGAGTACCAGGCGCGAAGCGTTCCTTTCGATCGATTCACAGGTCTGGGACCGCGACGTGGCACTAAGTCACTGGGCCAGGCAATCCTTGACCATCTCCGCCCAAATCAGGTCTCCGACGTGGTTCCCCCCCGACTGAGTCGGATGAAGGCCGTCGGAAGTGTCTCCATTGACCCAAACGGGCCTCAAGTCCACCCAATAACAGTGAAGTCCAGTGGCGGCTTCACATACGGTTTGCATCTTCGGCATGAGGGCGTCGAGATTCGCCTTCAAGGTGGTGTTTGAGCCGGGCGGGTTTCCCGGTTCAGGATAGCGCGTATAGATGACGTTCTGCACTCCGTTGGTGGCCATCTTGGTGAGCAGGGTCTTGAAGGTGTCCGGACACGTTGGACACGATGACGACATAGCGTCGATGCCGCCGCCATCCATGATGACGAGCTTGACGGGGCCGCCCTGGAGAGCCGTGTCGAATTCGCCCGCAACCACGCTCATCGGCTGCCCGCTGATGGCGACGTTGCGATACTTGGCGCCGGCCGCGAGCGCGCCCGCCGCTTGGGCGTCGGCCTCCACCCGCTTCTCATTGTATTGGGGGTCAATCGCATAGAAAGACTCGCCCATGAAGACGACCTCGCTAGGCTTTACTTGGCCCTTCTGGCAGGTGCCAGAGGATGTGCCGCTGGCGCCACCACCCGCGGTGCCTCCGCTTCCCGATCCGACGCTGGTGGTGCCGCCAGAACCGGCTTTGATTCCGCCGCCGGCGCCCCCGGCGACCCCGCCGGTTTCCGCGGTGACCATACCGCCAGATCCGCCCGTGCCCGCGCTGCTGGACGAACCGCCGTTTGCTGAGCCGCCGACGCTGGGCATTCCGCCCGTCGCGGCGCCGCCCGAACTACCGCCGGTCGCCTTGGTTCCGCCGGAGTTGCTGCCACCTGAGCCGACGGTGCCACCCGAGCCCATCGTCCCGCCTGAAGCCGAGCTTCCGCCCGCACTGTTCGAGCCACCTGAACCCGTATGTCCACCACTACTCGTGGTACCCCCTGTTGCGCTCCCGCCGGTCCCGCCTCCGCTGTTCGATTGTCCACAGGCGTAAGCACCCATGCCTACCAGACCGAGCAGCAAACCACTCTTGAGCAGATTCCGAACTGCGTGTTTCATAACCGATGTCCTCCGGCAAATTGAAGTGCTTTGAAGGGCAGTCGTGGCAAGCGGAAGAATCGGTTCAAGAAAATGATCCAAGAATAAGCTTCACGCGTCAGGCGTGATCTGCCGCGACGAGGGCTATCGGATTCGGCAGGCTTTCCGCACGCGCCAGGGTAATGAGATGTGATTGCCGTGCTAAGGTGCGTGCCGATGAGGATCAGCTGTATGGCTACCGTGATGACACTCGCGACGCTAGCTCTCCCAAGTTGCGGAGGAGGCTCCACCGCGCAGCCCGAACCTTTCGAGCTTGACGGATCCTGGCTGTATCTCGGCCCCTCGGACGGACCCCACACGCTCAAGATCAGCGACAAATCAATGGCGTGGGCCGATATCGATGGGCAGTGGTCGTCCAACTGGACCATGAGCGACTACGACAACGGAGCTCACCACTTTCAAATTGTCTTCCAGACCGGAACCGGAACGTATCTTCCGGTCGGACAGAATATGAGCGGGACCTACGTCTTGAATGGACAGATTCTGACGGTGCAGTTGTCGAAAGGTCTAGGCTCTTATTCGCCGGTGCAGAGCCCCGGCAGCTGCACCGAGGGCGGCAGCGCGCTGATACCCGACTGCAGGATATACGTGAAGCAGAACTGATCGGGTTCGAACCGCATGGTGGAGCGCGACGCCGCAAATCCATCGCTAGCCCGTCCCGCGCCAGCCGGAGTAGACTGCGACGGTCCGATTTTGGGCTGGTCAATACCGACCAACGCCTGATCGGCTCGTAAGGAGAACAATAATGGACAAAAGAGCATACGGCGCGGAGTTCCTGGGAACCTTCTGGTTGGTGCTTGGTGGTTGCGGCAGCGCCGTCCTGGCAGCGGCGTTTCCCGGGCTCGGCATCGGTTTCGTGGGTGTCGCGCTGGCCTTCGGCCTGACCGTGCTGACCATGGCGTACGCCATCGGGCACATCTCCGGCTGTCACTTGAACCCGGCCGTGTCGGTTGGACTCTGCATCGCCGGGCGTTTTCCCGCCAAGAAGCTTGCCCCCTATATCGTCGCGCAGGTGCTGGGCGCCATCGCGGCCGGCGGCGTCCTCTATCTCATCGCGAGCGGCAAGCCCGACTTTGTCCTCGGCGGCTTCGCCTCGAACGGCTTCGGCGAACATTCTCCCGGCGGCTATTCGCTGCTTTCCGCGCTGGTGTGCGAGGTCGTGATGACCATGATGTTCCTCGTGATCATTCTGGGGGCAACCGACAAGCGCGCCCCGGCGGGCTTTGCCCCCCTTGCCATCGGTCTCGGTCTGACCCTGATCCACCTCATCAGCATTCCGGTGACCAACACGTCCGTGAACCCCGCGCGCAGCACGGGCGTGGCGCTCTTCGCGGGCGGGTGGGCGCTCGCTCAACTATGGCTGTTCTGGCTCGCTCCGATCGCTGGCGGCGCGCTGGGTGCGCTCACGTACAACGCCTGCAGCAAGGCCGAGTAGTCATCGCTTCGGAGGATCGCGCGTGTCGATTCAGTCGTTCTTCAAGGCCCATCGACACCTGCGCCGGCTGTCTATCGCCGTCGGCGTGGTCGTCGTCCTCTACACGGTGCTCGGATTCTTGGTGATTCCGGCCGTGGTTCGCAGCATCGGCCAGCGCAAGCTATCCGAGCTGCTGCACCGGCAAGTCACCATCGAACAGCTCCGGCTCAATCCCTACGCGCTGTCGGCCACCGTCCGCGGACTGCGCATCGTCGACCGAGACGGCACGCGCGATTTGTTCACGCTCAAAGAGGTCTACGTCAACCTGCAGCTGGCGTCGGTGTGGCAAGGCGGTGTCGTCGTCAAGCAGGTGCGTGTGGTCGAGCCGACCATCAACGTCGTGCGCACGGCCGAGGACCGCTACAACTTCTCGGACATCCTGGACGACTTGGCGGCCGCGCCACCGTCGCCCCGCCCGCCGCCGAATGCCAAGCCTGCGCGTTTCTCGGTGAGCAACATCGAGCTTCTCAGCGGGCACGTCACCCTCGACGATCGCTTCAAGGCCACGCGGCACGAAATCGCCGGCATCAACCTCGGCGTGCCTTTCCTGTCGAACTTTCCTTACTTGGTCGAGACCTTCGTGCAACCGGCTTTCTCGGCCGTCATCAACGGCACGCAGCTGGCTATCCAGGGCCGCACCAAGCCCTTTGCCGACTCGCTGGAATCATCGATCGAGCTCAATCTGACCAAGGTCGACCTGCCTTACTACTGGGCCTACGTGCCGGTGAAGCTGCGCCTGAAGCTCCGGTCGGCCGTGCTCGACACCAAGCTCAAAATCACCTTCATCCAGTATCGCGACCGCGCCCCGCGCGTGGACGTGGCGGGCGGCATCGCGCTTTCGGCGCTCGACGTGGAGGACGATACCGGCCGACCATTGCTCAAACTGCCGCTGCTCGATATCGACATTGCTTCGTCGGATCTGCTGTCGAACCGGCTTTCCGTGCGACGAATTTTGCTGCAATCGCTGGCCGTGCATGTGCGGCGCGACTCGCATGGCGCTCTTCAGCTTCAGTCTCTCCTGGTGAATGAACCGGCCAAGACCGATGCGAAGCCGTCCAAGAACATCAAGGACGACAAGAACGGCAAGGCGTCGCCCTGGCTCATCGAGGTGAGCGATCTCGAGCTGGCTGGCGCACGCATCTCGTTCGCAGATGCATCCAATGCGCGTCCCTTCCAGACGACTGTGGATCCGCTGACCATCAGCGTGCGTGGCTTCACCACGGCGCCGGGCAAATCGGCCAAGCTCGCATTGGCCGCGACCACCGACGCGGGGGAGCGTCTGACCGTCGACGGCAACTTGAGTGTCGACCCCTTCCGCTTCGACGGTACCCTGTCCGTGCAACACCTGTCTTTGCCCCGCTTTGCCCCGTACTACGCCGCGCAGATTCTCTTCGATGTGCGCCAGGGCACGCTCGATCTCAGCATCCCCGCCCGCGTGGCGATGAAGGGCAAGGAGCTCGAGCTCACAATCGCGGGCCTGCGCACCGAGCTGCGCGACCTGCAGCTCCGGCGCCACGGCGATCACGACGATTTCCTCCGCTTGCCAGTGTTGGCAATCCGCGACACCAGCTTCGATCTTGGCCGCCGCGATCTCGTGCTCGGCGACATCAGCACCGCCGATGCGCGAATCCGGATCGAGCGCGCCGGCCCGGAGCAACCGTGGAGCTTGGCAACGCTGTTGCCTGCACCGACCCCAGTGCCCAAAGCCGCCGACTCCGCGCCGTCGGCTCCCGACCCGAGTCACAAGGACGAAGCCTTCACGGTCACCGTGCACAAGCTCGACCTCAAGGGCTGGTCGGTGCGGCTCGAGGATCGCGCCCCGCGCGCGGCCGCCATCAGCACGCTCGATCGCCTCGCGTTGCGGGTCGAGGATCTGAGCACCGTCCGCGGCAAGCAAGGCCGAGTCAACCTGCAAGCTCGACTGAACCAAGGCGGCACGATCAACGTCGCCGGCACGTTGGGCCTTTTGCCCTTGCAGGCCAACGCGCACGTGCAGCTCAAGACGATCCCGGTCGTACCTTTCCAGCCCTACTTCCAGGACAGCGTCGCTCTGCTTCTCACCGGCGGCCAGGTCGGCGTCGACGGCCGCGTGATTCTGACCAGCACGTCCAAGGGCCCCGCCGTGACGTACAAAGGAGACGTTTCGGCCGGGGATTTCGTCGCCGTTGCCCGCGACGGTGCCGAGGAGCTGGCGCGCCTCGGTGGTCTGCGCGTAAGCGGCATCGATCTCACGAGTGAGCCGTTCAAGTTGACGGTCAGTGAGATTGCCCTCAGCAACTACGCGGCGAACGTGGTGATCACGCCGGAGCATGCTGTCAATCTGGCTTCGATCGCTCCGCACGACGGCAAGCCCGCGGGCAAGGCTGAAGCTGACAAGGGCGCCGCGCCGCCGAACACGTCCGCAAAGGCAGCCACGCCCGTCCCCGCTTCACCGGTGGTGCGGGTCGGCGCCGTCGTGCTCAGCGACGGTACCATCAACCTCGAGGACCGCTCGGTCCGGCCCGCTTTTGCCACCAGCCTCAATCACTTTGGCGGCCGCGTGGCGGGACTCTCGTTCGACGAGAGCGAGCGCGCCACCGTCAACCTAACCGGCAACCTGGGCAACGGACCGCTGGAGATCTCGGGCCGGATCAACCCGCTTGCCAAACGGCCATTCATCGACCTCGTCTTCAAGCTGTCGGACGTCGATCTCTCGGCCACGACGCCGTACTCGGGCCGCTATGCCGGTTACGCCGTCGAGAAGGGCCAGCTCTACCTCGACCTCAAGTACGTCATCGACGCGCGCAAGCTCGACGCCCACAACAGCGTGAAGATCTCGCAGTTCACTTTCGGGCAGGCCGTCGAAAGCAAGGACGCCACCCATCTGCCGGTCCGCCTGGCGGTGTCGCTGCTCAAAGATCGCCACGGCGTCATCCAGCTCGACGTACCGGTCAGCGGCTCGCTCGACGATCCCAAGTTCAGCATTTGGGGTGTCGTTCTGACGGTGGTGAAGAACTTGCTCGTCAAAGCAGCCACCTCGCCCTTCGCGCTCATCGGCTCGCTGTTCGGGGGTGGCGACGAGTTGGCATGGGTGGAGTTCGAGCCCGGCCACTCGGAGATCCCTGCCGCCGCCCGCAGCAAGGTCGACACGCTGGCAAAGGCGCTGTACGAACGCCCCGGGCTGCACCTCGACATCGAAGGCCACGCGGCGCCCACGCAGGATCTCGAAGTCCTTCGGCAGCTGGAGCTGCGACGCAAGGTCACCGCAGAAAAGCTGAAGGAAGTCGTAGCCGCAGGCGGTGACGCCAACACCATCACGAATGTAAGCGACGCCGAGTACCCGAAGTACCTGAAGCTCGCCTACCGGGCCGACGGCAAGATCACCAAGCCCAAGAACGCGCTCGGCATGGTCAAAGACATTCCGCCCGCCGAGATGGAGCGCCTGCTCCTTGGCGCCATCGTGGTGAGCCAGGACGACTTGCGCCTGCTCGCTCGCAAGCGCGCCCAGGTCGTGCGCGAGCAGATCCTGCACGCCAGAAAAATCGAGACCGAGCGCATCTTCGTCGTCGAGCCCAAGTCCATCGCGCCCGAGCACAACGCCAAGCTTCGCGATAGCCGCGTCGACTTCCGGCTGCACTAGCGGCGAGCAGGGACTTCGCCAGGCGTTGTTCCTTTCTTTGTCCGCCGCGAGACCGCCGCCGAAACCTTGGTCGGCGAAGTCGCTGTTACCATTCGAGTTGCTCGAGGTGTCGGCGAGCGTTAGCCACGAAAGACTTACAGTGGCTGAAAAATGCACGTTCAGCGGTTCGTGATAGTACGCCCCCGTTCCGAACCCGACGAGCTACAGGTCACTATCAAGACCCATGCCCGCGATTATTTCAGTTGCCTTTGGCGACTGCGCCGAACGCAAGCACACAGTCGGAAGTGATCGAGCACTGTTGGCACTCGGGCGCGACGTCAAGCGCGCATACACACAAGGGAATACGGCGATGCCACATTAGGGAACGGGCGCCAAACCGAAGCGGCGCTCAATTGAATTCGGTCAATTGAGCTGCTTTGAAAGGCGAGCCGCGGCGAATGGAGAAGCTTTGCGCGTCAGTTGTGATCCAATGCGATCCTGAATTGTATCGAACAAATGGACCCAAAGTGACCCATAATAATGGTGACGTTCTGCTGAAGCCGCAACGATAGCTACCTTGCCCGTCAATGTGGGTTGCCAAGGAATCTGTCGTGAGCTATCAAGTGTATTGAATTTGGTAAGTGCTTTACGGGTATCGCTGACGGTAGAGGGGGGCATGAGGGCGCGGCGGAAATACTCGATCGTCAGCTATCTCTGAAAAGGAACGTTCGTCGACGTCTCTGCTCCGAAAGTCAGAAAGGAGGTACGAGTGCATATGGCTGTCGATGGCTCGGATCGTGTCCCCAAGGGGTTCATTCTTCTGATGTGCTGCTCTGCTGCGGCTTGCGTAAACCTGACACCACCTTGGGTCGATCAGCAAGACGCCGAACCGGGATACGCCACGCCCGATTCTCGGACCAGCCGCTTCGACGCAAAGGTGACGTCTGCGGATGCGAGCCCGGTGGACCAAGCTCCGGCCATCGGAGAATCAGGCACCGATGCCCTGGCCGACGTCGGTTCGGACGACACACCCGCCTCCGTGAAAGTCGATCTTGCCCCGGCTGACCCGACCGACGCAGGTGGTGTGACCGGATCGGGCGGGTCTCCAGCGACGACCGGCTCGCCGGTTGCCGATGCCATGACCGGCGCAGGTGGTTTTCCTTCCCCTCTTGACGCGGGAACGGGAGGCAGCAGGCCGACGGACGCCCCACTCGCTGCGGACAGCACCAGAGACTCGGCCGACCTGAACGACACCGGGGACGCGCGCCCCTCGGACGGCTCGCTTGCACCAGACGGCGCGAGCGCGCCTACGCTGGTGAAGCTCACCGGAACGCCCTTCGGCACCTCAGTCTTTTCTGGCCACCCCGACGCAACCTTCGACAAGGCCTTCGACGGAGACATCCTTACGTTTTTCGACACCTCCGTCGCCAACGGAGGTTACACCGGCATCGATCTGGGCGCAGGCGCGAGCGCGACGGTGAATACCATCCGGTACTATCCCCGTCCGGATTTCGTCGACCGCATGGTCGGCGGAAAGTTCCAGTGCTCGCCCTCGTCGCAAAGCGACGGCTACATCGATTTGTATACCGTCGTCGACGTCCCGCCATTGGCTTGGACCGAGGTCAGCATCGCATCTTCCGTCGCGTGCCGCTTCTTCCGCTATTTCTCGTCCGATGGCGGCTACTCCAATGTTGCCGAGGTCGAATTCTGGGCCGTGGAACCGTCGCTTCCCGATAGCGGGAGTACGTACGCAGATGCCGGCGCGCCGCTCGTCAATCTGTCAATCAAGAAGCCTGCGACCGCGAGCAGCCAACAGGCTGGACAAGGCGCCGCCCAGGGCAACGACGGGCTACTTTCAACGGACTTCTGTCCCACGAGTGGCGACTTGCCGTTTTGGTACCGAATCGACCTGGGCGCCATCTACCCCGTCGAGCAAACCGACGTCACCGTCGAAGCATCCTCGACGACCTACCAATACCAAATCGACGTATCGACGGATGGCTCCAGCTGGACCACCAAGGTGAAACACGGCACGGACGCCGCTTTCGGACGCGCGACCCTATCCGATAACTGGCAAGCGAATGCCCGTTACGTGCGCCTGACCATCACCGCCATCTCGGACCCCTACCCGGGATGTTTGAAGGAATTCATCGTCTGGGGCTACGATACGCCCTCGTCTTCGACGAGCAGCCCCTGAGATGAGCTGATTGGGGACCCGACCGTCTAGGGTCGCTCTGTCGTGGTGTAGACTCGCGACGATGCCTCGTCCTAGGACGCTTGCCGTCTTCGCCCTGGCCCTGACTCTGGCGGTAGGCTGCGCACACTTGCCCGCCTGCCCCAACAAGGGCGGCCCGCGCTGGAGCGAGTGGACCTCGCCGCATTTTCGCGTGCTCACGGACGTCGAGGACGAGACGGATGGCGAGACTCTTGCGACCCAGCTCGAGCACTTTCGCGCGGCCATCGTGGCGGCGGCGTGGCGGAGCGTGCCCGAGGCCGGCGAGCCCATCGAGGTCGCGGCTTTGGCAAGCGTCCGCGAGACGGACGTCTTCCTACCCTTCCAGACCGAGGGACGGTTCTATAGCTATCTCGGCACCGGCATCGTCATCGCGCCCACAACCAACCAAGTTGCGCGCGCAAAGATGCTCAAGCACGAGATCGTGCATGCGCTCATGCGACAACTCGACCTCGATCGCAACGCGCCGATTTGGTTTCAGGAAGGCATTGCCATGTACTTGGCCACGACGTCTTACACGGAGAGCAGCGATGAAGTCACCTTCGGCGCGGTGGATCCGGAGGCCTTGCGACTGATCGTGCATCGTGGCCGCACGCCGTGGGGCGAGCTGTGGTCGTGGCCGACAGATGCGAATGAACAGGCTATCCATGAAGCGACGAGCTGGTTCTTCGTGCACTATCTCTTCAATTACGAGCGCGAACGCTTTCAGCGTTTCCAGGCCGGCCTGGCCAGCACGAAGGACGCGAAGCTACTGTGGTCAGAAATCTTTCCCGATATGGCCACACCTGAAGCGTTCGAGCGAACGCTTAATAGCTACGGCGAGGGCAGCAGCTACGCGACGTACAAGCTGCTCATTCCACGGCCCCATTTCAGTTTCGCCACGCGCCCCATTCCCGACGGGGAGGTGCACGCGCTCCGCGCGCTTCTCTACTTGACGGCATACGGAGACAACGACGATGCGCCTACGCAGATGCGGGTCGAGCTGGCCGAGGCTCTTCGGCAGGAACCGCTGAGCCTGCGCGCGCGAACAGTGGAGCGCCTCTTCTTACACGAGAACGTAGCGGACATCGACACGGCCCATGCACTAACCTCGAAGTTTCCGGGTGCCTGGCAGGCCTGGCTACTGTTGGCCGCTGCTTACGATGGCCATCATCAAAGCAAGGCATCGAGCGAAGCGTTGGAGCGAGCGCGATCACTCGGTTTCCGCGGCATTGCCCCGGCCCCAACCCGTCCCAACGTGGCCGCGCCGTACTGAGAGAGCCTACCGCTGATCGCGCCTGCGCCGAAGGATGGCGTCGACGGACCAGGGTCCCGGGCCAGCCCACAGAAGATACGCCGAGGTCATGAGCTGCGCCCAGTCCGAACGGATCTCGTGCAGCACGGCCCATGCGCCGACTTTGGGGGGTGATGGCGGCAGGGGCAGCGGCGACGTGCCGAGGTAGAGGCTGACCTTGGTCGACAAGATGGCCACCACCATTTCGATGATGAAGGGCACGGCAATCCAGCGCGTGGCGAGCCCGAAGATGAGCAGCAGGCCGCCGCCGATCTCCAAGTACGCGATGGCAGGCGCGAGCAGGTCGGGCATCGGCATTCCCAGCTTGGTGAATCGCCCGACGCCCTGATTGGCATAGACAAACTTCAGCAGGCCCTCCCAAAAGAAAACGCTGCCGACCATCAGGCGTACCAGCAAGGTCGCCTTCGGGCCATCGAGCGGCGGCTGAGAAAAGAATCGAATGAGTTTTGCGGTCATGTTGTCCTCCCTCTGTCCAACGTTCGGCAAGCGCCAAAGGTTCGCACGACCTAGCGAGACGATTGAATCCGATGGCCGAGGTCGAGCAGCTCGGCGGTGTTCAAGTCGGAGACCAACAGGTAGGCGACCTCGTCCCTTTCCCAGCTCACGACGGAGAAGCCGCGAGAAGTAAAGCTCGGCGTGGGCGTGGAGGAAAGGCCTGCGGGGATCTCACGCGGACCAGCGAGGTCCTGTTTGGGTACCACGAAGAGTGAAATCTTATGCAAGCGCCGGGCAAAAACGAAGCACGCCACCCGTCGCTCGAGGAAGCGAACCACTTCGCCGCCGAGCAACGGATAGTCGTCGTCGCCTTTGAAGGTGATCGACGGAGCGAAGTCGAGCTTTCCCGCAAACCAGGGTTTCACCTGATGCAAGTCACTCGCCAGCACTTGCAGGGGCGTCTCGCCTTCGAGCATGCGCAGGTGATCGTTCACGGCCTCGGTTCCGACAAGCGCCACCGGGTCGCCACGCCGTTTGCCCATCGAAAACCCGACGGCCATCGCCAAGACGAGTCCCGCCACCACGCCGATCGGTACGAGCAGCGACCGCAGACGGGGCAACGACACCCGACGTGAGCTGGCGAGCCACCGGTCTTCGAGGCGATTCTTCAAGGCGGAGGAGGCGGGATGGTGAGGAAGCCGATCGCGCAACACCCGAGTAAGCGCCAACTCACTCTGTTCTGCTTGACCGCAGGGGTCGCAAGCTCGCAAGTGGAGTTGTCGCTGTTGCAAGTCGTCGAGTGCAAGGCGTCCGTTCTGGGCGTCCGAGAACAGCAGCCGTGTGGTCCTACAGTCCATGAAGCCTCCGAATCGGCGCATAGTCTTTGAGCAGCTCGCGCAAAGCTGCGCGCGCACGAAAGAGCCGCGACTTGATGGTGCCCGGGGCGCAGCCCAGCACAGCCGCAGCCTCGTTCTCTTCGAATCCCTGAAGGTCGAGCAGAATCACCGTGCGGCTTGTCTCGGGCAAGGCCAACATGGCGGCCTCGAGGTCGGCGGAGGTGACGCCGTCGCAATCGAAGGCGGTGTGCGCCGCGCTGGCAAGAGCGGAATCGTCCACGTCGTCGATCGAGAGCGGCGCGATGGGACCTTGGGCATCCCGACGATGGCGATCGATGAAGACGTTGCGCAGGATCCGGAAGAGCCAAGCCTTCAGGTTGGAGTCGGGCTGGTACTGGTCCGACGCCGCAAACGCACGCGCGTAGGACTCCTGAACCAGATCGTCAGCATCGCTGTCGGTGCCGATCAAGTAGCGAGCAAAGCCATGAAGAGCGTCGACGTAAGTAAGTGCCTCCCGTCGAAACGGTGCATCCTCGGTGCTTTTTCGGCGCCCCCACATGGATGATTCTGCAGGCCTATACCACGCTGCCTTGTCCGATGCTCCTCGGGACCATAACGAGGATGCTGGTGGTGGCGCGGGCGTATCCCTAGGGTTGCGAAAAGTCGAATGCATTGCCCAAATCTGCAGCGACGGCATCCCGCGTGCCGAGCGGTAAAAGGTGGAAGCGGTGCTCAACGAGCGCGAGGATTGACGAAGCGTCATACACCGTAGAGTCAACAAAACCTTTCTTGGCGAACGGCGAGTACACGAGGGTGGGAACGCGAGTGCCCGGGCCCCATGAGTCGCCGGCGGGCGGCGCGACGTGATCCCAAAATCCCCCGTTTTCGTCGTAGGTGACAATGACCGCGGTGTCCGACCAATTTGGGCCATTGCGAATGGCCTCGATGAGGCTCTGCGCGTGAGCCTCGCCGCCCATCACGTTGGTGTAGTTGGGATGCTCGTTGTCGACTCCGTCGGGCTTGACGAAGGAAACCGGCGGCAGAGTTCCGGCCCGCGCCGCCGCGAGAAAGTCGGACTCGTCTTGGAGGTGGGAGCGCCCCGGCGCGCCGTCAGCATAATTGGCGAAATAGACGAACGGCTGATGATTGTATTGAAACAGAGTGCTCGAATCAGTTCCGCTGCCATCTATTGAATTGGCAAGGGTCGAATCCCATCCCTCCGCATACCAGGCCCAATCAACGCCTTTTTCCGACAGGCGATCGCCTATGGTGGGAAAGGTCTGTGGCGGCACCAATTGCTCGGCCGGGACATTGGCTGGATGAGGCGTAGCACTCGGGTACAGCGTTCCGACCACATGACCGTCAGGCGTAAGGGGCCCATCCTGGGGTTTTCCGTTGACGTCGACGACCGGCGCGCCTTGATCGTCGAGAACGGCGCGCTTGATCGCCGTGGGTGCGTTCGGAAACTGTGCAACTCCGGCAGAGATCAAAAAGATGTGATTCTGGAGTGACCCGCCGAAGACCCCGTGAAAGAAATGGTCACACAGGGTGAAGTCACGGACGTCGGCGGCAAGAGGCAATCCCGCCGTCTGGTAGTAACCCATGGTCAGGCCCTTCGCAGCGGCGTCGTACAGCACGAACTGGTCCATTCTGCCGCCGTGGATTTGGCGCTGCTCCTCGTAGAAGTTGTTGGTGAGGTCGGTCGAGGTGGTGGCCGTGCTCGGGACATAGGTGTCGAGCGCAAATGGGCCGTTAGGTAGCGTCTGCGGCAAATGGCTCTCGATCTGCGGCAAGGTTTGATACGGGACACCGGTGGCATCGAGCTGAGGCAGCGCGCTTTGGGCCTGGGCCAGGCCACTTCCCCCCGGGAACTGCCCGTACAGGCTGTCGAAGCTCCAGTTTTCGAGCACGACGACGACGATATGATTGAGCCGCTCAAGTCCGACTCCCTTCGCTGGCGCCCCGCCAGAGGTGTTCGAGCCACAGGCGCCCACGGCCACGAGAATGAACGAGCTGGTCACGAGGCCGTGACCTCGCATCGCTGATCTGGCAAATTTGATTGGCATGTCCGCATTCCTCCCACCGTCCAACGAACAGACCGGCGGAAAGGTTCCCGCAAAGCGGGGATCCGTTCACCGAGCGCAGATGCAGCGGCATCCCAAGTGCCTAGGCCCATCCCCGAGTACTCGATAAACTAGAAAGGAGTCTTCTGATGTTGAACAAACGACGACTTGGCGGTCAGGGATTAGAGGTTGGGGCGATCGGCCTCGGCTGCATGGGTATGAGCCAGTCTTACGGTCCGGCGGACGAAGCAGAATCGATCGCGACTCTTCATCGCGCCATCGAGCTGGGATGCGACTTCTTCGACACGGCCGAGAACTACGGTCCCTTCACCAATGAGGCGCTTCTCGGAAGGGCCTTCAAGGATCGGCGCGAAAGAGTGGTGATCGCCACCAAATTCGGCTCGCGCTTCGAGGGCGACAAGATCGTCGGCATGGACAGCAGGCCCGAGAATATCGTCAGGGTCGTCGAGGGCTGTTTGCGCCGGCTGCAGACCGACCATATCGACCTGCTCTATCAGCACCGCCTGGACCGAACCGTGCCTATCGAGGACGTGGCAGGCACGGTCAGCGTGCTCATCGGACAAGGCAAAGTGCGTTTTTTCGGCCTCTCCGAAGTGGGTGTCGCCAATCTCCGCCGCGCGCATGCGGTCCACCCGGTCTCGGCGCTGCAGAGCGAGTACTCGCTGTGGGAGCGCAATCTCGAACCCGACATCATCCCTGTCCTGCGCGAGCTGGGCATCGGCCTCGTGCCATTTTGTCCGCTGGGGCGCGGCTTTCTGACCGGCGGCGTGAAGCGCGCAGAGGAATATCCGGAAGGGGACACGAGACGGATCGATCCGCGCTACCAGGGTGCGAACTACGACGCCAACGTCAAAGCGGCGCAAGTTGTGTTCGACATCGCCGCGAGCAAAGGCGTGAAACCCGGGCAGATCGCGCTCGCGTGGCTGTTGCACAAAGGAAGCGATGTCGTGCCGATCCCCGGCACCAAGCGTCGGGCTTATCTGGAAGAAAACGTGGCCGCCGAAGCGATTCTGCTGGCCCCCGCCGAGATGCACGAGCTCGACGCTGCTCTGGTGACGGGCACGGTCTCGGGAAAACGCTACGCCGACTGGATCATGGCGACGATTGACCGCTAGACTGTGCGCAGGGGAGTCAGCGTCGTGACTGTGTGTCCGCCGGAAGAAACGGTCGCTGCGGGCATTGAAACGGAGCTGGACGTAGCCGATCCTTTCATCCAGTTCAGCAGCGGAGAAGGTAGCGAACGGCGAGGAACAGTTCTTGCTGCACTGACTATCCAGTTCCAGCGAGGGAGGACGAGATGCTTTGCAGCGACTTGATGAGCTCTGACGTGCAGAGGGTCTTGCCCGACATGACCGTGTCGCGGGCAGCGAAACTGATGGCAGCTTACAACCTCGACTTCTTGCCTGTTTGCAACGCAGACGGCAGGCCGCTAGGCGTCCTCACGAATGGCGATATCGCCGCTCGGGTGGTAGCGAGGGATCGCCCGGCGGCCCTGACTCGAGTGGACGAGGTCATGACCGCGCCACCCGTCTTCGTATCGCCTGAGACCCCGGCGGACCGGGTTGCAGAAGTGATGAGCCATGAGGGCACCTCGCGACTGTTGGTCATTGCCGATGACGGAAGCTTAGCGGGCATCGTGAGTCTGTCCGACTTCCTCCTCAGTGCGCCCGCCGAGCTTGCCTTGTTGGCGGCAAAAGGCATTCATCGATCGGCCGCCAGCCACGTCGTCTCAGTCGACACGGACGAGTCCGATATGGCAGACAGCGTAGCCACCACCGAGATTGAAACGAATCCAGCTCGTGCCGAAGCCGAAAGCGTCGTCCGTGGTGGTACCAACGAGCTGAAGGAATTCCCTGGCTGAAGACGGCAGACGGTGCTCACCAAACGAGGGGCAACAACCGCCAAGTAGTCTTGCGATATTCCTGGTAGGCAGCTCCGAAGTGCTCGGACATCGCGCGCTCCTCGACCCGGATTCGCCACACGAGAGCGACGGTAGTGATGAACGGCGCCGTCAGCAACGCTACAACGTTTGCCATGAGAGCCGCGATCCCGATGAGAATCAAGATCTGTCCAAGATACGATGGGTGTCGCACGTAACGGTAAAGACCGCTGCGAATGAGCTTGTGCTCGGCAAGGATGGTCACCCGCGACGTGAACTGTTTCGCCAGCACAGCGATGGCGTGCAAGCGAATCGCCGCTCCCGCAAGAAGCACGACCACGCCCAACAGCTCCCACGCCCGGACGTGGGTGGCCCCGCCCACGCCTGAGAAACCAAAAGCTCCGGCGATGGACATCCCGACGACGACCGAGGCGGTGATCCAGCGAAAGCTGCCGTTGTCCCGTTCGTCCGCGGTGGGGCCACTCGCGCGGCGATTTCGTCGGGCGAATGCTTGCTCGGACGCACCCCAGACAGCAGAGACGGCCACGGCGATAAGCTTGACTCCGAAATCGAACGGCATGAGGGGTCCGCCAGAATAGCGGTGGCTAGGCCGAGCGCAAGCGCGACCAAGGGTGTCCTCGTCAACACCTACCGCTGGTATGCCAATTGCCCTATCCTGGGCCCTCGCGTGTTACCCAACCGGAGGGTCTCATGCCGCCACGTCTGCTCGCGCTTGCATTCGCTGTTACGGTGCTTTGTCCCCTTGCGGCCGGCGCGGCCGACTCGGACATCAAGGTCAGCTCGATTGGCTACCTGCCCGCACGGGTAAAGCGCGCCTCGATCACGGCCGCCGCGACCCAGTGGACGCTGGTACGTGACTCCGACGGCGGCACTGCCGCCAGCGGCACGCTGGGCGCGGCCAAGACCGACCCGGACACCAGCCAGAGCGTCGCCATCGCAGACTTCACCTCCGTTAGCGACAGCGGCACCTACCACCTCGAGGTGCCCGGTGTGGGCCGTTCGGTCAGCTTCCCCATCGGCGAAAGCGTCTACCGCGAAGCCTTCGTCGCGACCATGCTCGGCTTCTACGGCTGGCGCTGCAACACCGCCGTGTCGTTCACGTTCCACGGTCAGAAGTTCGCGCACGACGCTTGCCACATGGACGACGCCCACACCGATTACATCGGAAGCGCGGGCAAGCGCGACGGACAGAAGGGCTGGCACGACGCGGGTGACTACGGCAAGTACACCGTCAACGCGGGCATCACGCTGGGCTCGCTCTTGGCCGCCTGGGAGGAATACGGATCGGCCATCAAGACGTACACGTGGGCCATTCCCGAGTCGGGCGGCGCCCTCCCCGACTTCCTGGCCGAGGTGCGCTGGGAGCTCGAATGGGTGATCAAGATGCAATACTCGGCGACCGACGGACGCGTCTCGCACAAGCTGACCTCGCTTGCCTTCGATGCCCCGTACGACGGTGGCGGCACCGCCATCGATCACTGGGTGATGCCCGAAGAGGATCTCCAGACGCGCTACTTCGTCCCCTCCGGTTCGGCCGCCATCGCGGACTTCGTGGCCATGCTTGCCAAGGCTTCGCGCATCTACCGGCCCTTCGATGCGGCTTTCGCGGACCAGTGCCTGAATGCGGCCAAGGTTTCCTACGCCTACTTGCAAGCCAACACCGCCAACCAAACCGTGACCGATCCGACCACGACAGGAGCGTACACCACGACCGATTCCGACGACCGCCTGTGGGCCGCGGCCGAGATGTGGGAAACCACCGGCGATGCGAGCGCCCTGAACGATTTCGAAACCCGCGCCGCCAAGTTCAACACCGGCACGACGACCTACGTCGATTCCGACTTCGACTGGAGCAACGTCAAGAACCTGGGCATGTACGTCTACCTGTTGTCCCAGCGCGCGGGGCGTACGGCGGCTACGGTGACCGCGATTCAGAAGGCGGCCACCACCGCCGCCGACACCCTGGTCACCAATCGCAACAACAGCGGTTACGGTCGGGCGCTCTCGGGCAAGGCGGGCGCGTACTACTGGGGCTCGAACGGCGCGGTGGCGCGCACCTGCATGTTGCTTCAAGTGGCCAATCGGATCGCGCCCAAGGCCGACTATCTCGACACGTGCGTCGACCAGATCAGTTGGATCTTCGGTCGGAACTATTACAACCGCTCGCAGGTGACCGGGCTCGGCATCAATCCGCCTCTGCATCCGCATCACCGACCCTCGCAAGCCGATGGCATCGATTCCCCGTGGCCGGGTTTGCTGGTCGGCGGCGGCAACAACACCTCCACGCAGGCGGCAAGCAACAAGAACGGTGCGACCAACTGGATCGACGACGTCAACGACTACGAGCTCAACGAGGTGGCCATCAATTGGAACGCCCCGCTGACCTACGCACTGGCCGGCTTTCTCGACCCATCCACCGGGCCGGCAGGCGACGCGGCTGTTCCGCAGGCTGACGCCAACTCCGCTGGCGGCGCGGGCGGAGCCGCCGGTTCGGGTGGGTCGACGAGCTCGGGTGGTTCGCCCGGCTCGGCCACTGGAGGCGCGGGCGGGATCGCCGCCAGCAGTGCCAGTGGAGGCGCGAGTGGCACCGGTGGTGTCTCCGGCTCGGGCGGCGCAAATTCAGGCAGCGGAGCCGCAAGCGGCGGAGATGGAGGCAGCGGCGGCCAGACAAGCAGCAAGCCTTCGTCGGGCAGCGGTTCCAAAGGTTGCGGCTGTACGCTCGGTGCGCCAGCACCGTCCCGTTGGTCGCTCCTCGGCCTAGCCCTTCTCCTGGAAGTCGGCGCTGCCCGGCGCCTGCGCCGCAGGGGCACTTCTACTTAGCGGCCCCACGCCCGTAGTCCCGCACACCGCTCTCGAGCAGCTCGAATGCCCGGTCACAGGTTCGTCGAAGCTTGCGTTTCGTCGCGGTGGAAGCGTCAGCGCGGAGGATCGCGGCGCGGGCGTCCTCCATCAGCATCCGCTCGATGGCGATAACCATGGCCGCGACGGCGCGCGGCTCGGGATCGCCTTTGGCGGCCCTCGTCTCTTCGCCGATCGTCTCCGCAAGGGCCGCCTCGGTCTTGTCGAGCGCCAGCCGGGCGCGAGCGCGCAGAGAGGGGCTGGCCTCAATCGCCCGCACGAAGCGGCCTTCTCCCGCGACGAGGCGTGGAATAGCGTCGGCGTCGATGGCGGCGTGGAACGCGCGGTGCAACGCTTCGGTGATCGACTCGCCCGCCTTGCGCTCACGGACGAAGCGGCAGTGCGCGGCGATGAGATCCCCCTCGTGATCGAAGAAGAGGTCCTCCTTCGTCTCGAAGTAATTGAAGATCGTGGCAACCGAGACCTCCGCCGCGGCGGCGACCTCGGCGACGGTCACGGTGTCGAAGCCCCGCTCGATGAACATCTTCGTTGCGATCTCGGAGATCGACAGACGCGTCTTCGCCTTCTTCCTCTCGCGCAGGCCGGGCTCGTCGTTGGACATCGGTGCCGAGTCTAGTGCCGGTATTCCTAAAGTCACTCGAAGATCGTGTTTGACAAATTATATAGTAACTCTAATATTATTCTCAGTAGAACAACTGCACCATCGGGCTCGAGGCAACATCGCGACCTCTTCTGCGCGTTTCGACGACCTGCCGCGTGGCTGGAATCGCGGCCCTGTGGGGCGCGCATCAACTCCGTTCATGAACAAACCTCTTATCGTCATCTTCACTGCCATTGGTCTCGACGCCCTCGGGATCGTCCTGATCTTTCCGATTCTGCCGCGACTTCTCGAGGACATCACGCATGTCAACAACGTCGCGCCTTCCATCGGCATCATGACCGCGCTCTACGCGGCGATGCAGTTTGTCTTCGCGCCCGTCCTCGGCGCATGGAGTGACCGGCTAGGCCGACGTCCCGTGCTCCTGGTCTCGCTGGCCGGGGCGACCATCAACTACGTGGTGATGGCGTTCGCTCCGCAGCTCTGGATGCTGCTTATCGGGCGGGCCATTGCCGGATTGAGTGGAGCCAATATTTCGGTCGCGACAGCTTACATCACGGACATTTCTCCGGAGGACAAGCGCGCTCGACGCTTCGGTATCTTCAATGCCATGTTTGGTATCGGCTTTATTATTGGCCCAGTACTTGGCGGCGTACTAGGCGACTATTGGTTAAGGTTACCATTCATCGCTGCTGCTGTACTGAACGCGGGCAACCTACTGCTTGCATGGTTCGTCCTTCCAGAGTCACGCACGCCAAGTCGCAAGAAGGTCGACTTCGCCTCACTCAATCCACTCCGCCCACTGCGCTGGGTTCTTTCGATAAAGAGCCTTAGGCCCGTCGTCGTCAGTTTCCTTCTCTTGAGCGCTACAGGTGAAGCGTACGGCACCTGCTGGGCCTTGTGGGGGCGCGAGGCGTTCCAGTGGAACGGCCTATGGATTGGTCTGTCGCTCGGCATCTTCGGTGTCTGCCAATCGCTCGCACAAGCACTTCTGCCCGGGCCCGCCGTCAGATTGCTCGGCGAGCGAGGCGCGATGTTGACCGGCATCGCCGGGGCCTGTGTGGGACTGACTGTCATGGCCTTCGCGACGCGAGGTTGGCTCGTCGTTGCCATCATGCCGGTCTTTGCCCTGGGTGGTATCGGAGTTCCTGCACTGCAGTCCCTTGCGACCCGCCTGGTCGACGAGAGTCGGCAGGGCCAATTTCAGGGCGTACTTGCATCGGCGGTCAGTTTTGCCTCGATCGTCGGGCCGCTTGCGTTTTCCACCTTCTACGTCGTCGTCCAAAAGCGATGGCCAGGTGCGGTTTGGCTCTCGGTCGTGGTCGTCTATGGGCTCGCAGTCCCTTTGGTCCTCAGTCTGAGGTTTCGTCCAAGGGCCTCACGGTTGCCAAATATTTCTGCGGTCTTCGGAGGTCCAGCCGATACTGTAAGGAGATGAGAACCACCGGAGCCAGAGTCGTCCCTGCGGTCGCATGCGCTGTGTTCGGCCTCTTGGTGGGCTGCGTGGATCGCGGAAGTGGCCAATCGACCGAAGCGGCCAGCAGGCAAGATTCGAGCGAAGGCTCTGGCTTCGGCGGCGTCATGAGCTCTGGGGCCGCCCTTGGATCCGGGAGCGCGACTGGCGGAGGAGGCGTGGCCGGAGGCGATGCGACTAGCGCCGGTGGCGGAATCGGTTCGGGCGGCACGTCGGAGATCGGCACGCAGAATGGCGGCACAGGCGGCGGTGCAGACGGCGGCACTGGAGGAGAGCTCGACGCGGGCGGCACGGGAGGCGTCGGAGGCGGCCCGGTCGGCTCGGATCGCTGCGATGTCGGCATCGCCGATCCTGCATCACCACCCAAGGTTCTGTCCCTGACCGGCAGCCTGAGCACACACGATCCGTCAGCTATCGCGGCGGACAACATGTACTACCTCTTTTACACGGGTCTGGGCGCCGAGACCTCCACCAACTTGACCGCGTGGAAATCCGCCAGCAGTCCTTTCCCAACGCCGGCCTGGCTCAGCAGTGCCATTGCGGGCGTCAGCAATCTGTGGGCACCCGACATTTCACAGTTCGCGGGCAAGTACCACCTCTACTATGCCGGCTCGACCTTCGGCTCGAACAAGTCCTGTATCGGTCACGCCACCCGTGATTCACTCGCCGCGGGCGCGTGGAGCGACGACGGAGCTGCCACCATCTGCTCCAACGTGAACAGCAGCGACAATTGGAACGCCATCGATCCCAACCTGGTGGTCGATACGAACGGAAAGGCGTGGCTGGTTTTGGGCAGCTTCTGGAGCGGGATCCAAATCGTCCAACTCGACAACGCCGGCAAACGGATGGGGTCCGCGGTGACGACCGTCGCCAGCCGTCCCAGCAATGGCGGCGCCTTGGAAGCGCCCTTTATGGTCAGGCGCTGCGGTTACTACTATCTGTTCATGTCCTGGGACACGTGCTGCAAGGGCGCGGACAGCACGTACAACATTCGTGTGGTGCGCGGAACGAGCGTCACGGGTCCCTTCACCGACAAGGCCGGAACAGCCGCGTTGCAGGGGGGAGGAAGCCTGATTGCCGAAGGGAACGCCAGCTTTGCCGGACCGGGCGGACAGTCCGTCATGTTCGTGGGCAACAAGGCGTACTTGGTCTACCACGCCTACGCAAAACCCAGCGGGGCCACCACCCTGCGCATCGCAAACCTCGTGTGGGATGCGGACGGCTGGCCGATTCCCGTCGGACCGTAAAGGCATTTCGCGCAGACCTCTCTGACATGGCCTGCGTCACACTCGCCACTTGAACTGAACGAAGCGTCGACGCGCAACGCAGCCTCGCCTATTATTGTGGCGATGAACAAGGGTTTGGTCATCGCTTTCATAGGCTTGGCGCGACTGGCTTCATCGTGCTCGCCGAGCGACAGAGGTGTGCGGCCTGTCGACGCTGGAACGAGTAATGCGGTCGACGTCTCCGCCGATGCGTGCACGCTGGTGGCCAACCGGACCTTCATGGCAACGCAGATGATGGCATGCGGGCTGCTCGTCCCGGGACAGTCTTCGGGCTGCTACTGGACCCTCGCGTTCACGGACAACGGAGCCGAGCGCCGGGTCACCTGGCACCACTTAGACTTGGTCGAGACGCTCACCTACCAATGCGATGGCCCGACGATATCCGCCTTCCGGCAGGGCCTGTCGGCTCCCGTTTACAGCGGGGTCTACGATTTCACGACCGGGGCGATCGATTGGGACGGCCTCGACTACGTGGCTTCGGCGACGCACTCAGGCAGCGCCGGTAGCCAGTAACAGCTTCGCTCAAGTCAATTCCCGTAGCCGGCAGCGACGATATTGGCTTGCACGGCGTTGTCAGTCGCATTCGATGCGTAGCCGGTAGTGATGCAACCCTCGAAGAAGATGCCCGTGGACCAGGCACTGTGATCGCCGCCGATTCCAAGAATGATCCCGCCCTGCTTCCGCATGGGATTGTAGCCTTTGTAGCATGCTCCAAAAGCCGGGCGCGCTCCCTCGTACATGGTCTTCAGTGCGCCTGACTGTGCATCGCCGCCCTTGATTGCAAAGCCTCCAGCCTGTCCCTTGACAATGGCCGTGACATATTCCGAGGTAAGCGATGTGTTTCCGTCGTTCGGCGACGCACTGCCTGGCCAAAGACCGTCCTCCAGATCAGCCATGATCCACGGGCCACTGCCGGCCCCCCTTCCCCATTCTGTGGAGTTGCCCCAGTAGATGGCTTCCATGGATCCGTCGCAATCGTCCTTGTTGTCCGTTTCGGCGTTTCCGTAATCGAAGCAACACTTGCTGTTATAGACTCTGCCGCTCGTCACCATGTACATCGATTCGGGATCATCGGCCTTGGCCAGGTCCGTAGCGCCGTTGTTTCGATAACCCATGCCAGCCTCGATGTAGACAGCGTAGACCGGATGACCACCGACGTTCAGCTTGAGCTTGGTGGCATCTGCTGGAGGAGACGGTGCCTGGACCGCTTCGCCCCCTGGCGCTGGGATCAAGTGATTGGCCTTCGGAGACTGGTCATAGATCTTCGAGATCGTGCAGGTCGTATTCGCACAAAACGTATCTTGCAGCGCCGAGTCCGCGAAGCCCCCGGCGGCCAAGACCGGGATGTCCTTCACCGCATTGTCCGATTTACGCTGAACCTGGTAAAGGCTCCCATTGAACGCGGCATACAGAGCTCGTACAGAACTATGTGCCGCAACACAAGGCGTATTGCCGGCCAAGTAGATGTCGCAGGGGCCCTGTACGGGCACAGTCGAGCCACCAGAGCCGAGAACGCCGCCAGCTCCGGTCGAGCCGCTCGCGCCCGACCCGCCGCCAGCGCCCGACCCGCCGCCCGATCCGGTGATTCCACCTCCCGCCCCGCCGAAAGCCGACCCAGCTTTGCCACCGGAAACACTCTGTCCAACCATGCCTCCGGCTGCGCTGGCGCCTCCGGAGCCGATCTGCCCGCCGGTGGTAACCCCACCCTCGGACACCACACCGCCCGCGCTGCCGGTCGCTACTCTACCGCCGGTCCCTGATGCTCCTCCAGAGGCCGTAGCCCCACCGGACGTCGTGATTCCGCCCGAGCCCGAGCGACCGCCGCTCGCACTTCCACCACTGGCCACCGATGTCGAACCTCCAGTGCCGCTCCCACTTGGGCTGGTCACATTGGAGCAGGAAACGAGCATCGCGAGAAAGCCAGCCGCCATAAACGCACGCAAGACGCTCTTCATTTTTGGGGATGGAGGGTACCATTCCGGTGCGTTTAGGTGCAGGAAAGTTAGGCGGACTTCTCGTCGCCAGCGCTCGTGGATTTCCACGCGCCGGTGCTCGGCTCAACCGAAGCATCTGGATGCGTTTCACACATATGTGTGAAACAGTGCCGAAATATTCAATTGACACCTGTCGAGCCCGACGACCCATACTGTGTCAACACCTAGGTCTAGGACGTCACCGCGTCTATGGCTGCCAGCGCAACGCGGAGTGCTCACTCCTGGGCCGAACATGGTACTGGCACGAAACAGGTGCCGTGCTAGCTTGCCTGGCTCTGGAGGAGTGATGGCGGACAGCAGCGCGAGCGAAGCAACGGACGAATTCATCCGCACCGCTTTCGAGCGATGTCCGTCGGGCCTGATTGTCGTCGATCGCTTCGGCATCATCACTGTCGTCAATCAGGAAGTCGAAAATCTGTTTGGCTATACGCGATCCGATCTCGTCGGCAAGTCCGTCGAGATGCTGGTACCCGGCAGCTTTGCAGCGGCGCACGCCGGCCTCCGCGAGCAGTACACGCAGCACCCGACCGCACGTCGTATGGGCGCCGGCCGCGAGCTTTCGGCGCGCCACAAAGATGGCCGAGAGATTCCGGTCGAGATTGGACTGTCACCCATCGCGACGCCCGAGGGCGTCTTCGTCTTGGGCACCATCGTCGACGTGCGTGAGCGGCGTGCGCTCGAGCAGCAGCTGCGCCAAACCCACAAGCTCGAAGCCATCGGCACCTTGGCGAGTGGCATCGCGCATGACTTCAACAACATCTTGCTTGGCATCAGCGGTTATGCAGAATTGGCTCGCGAATCGGCGAAGTCCTTGCCGTCGGTGGTCGAGGATCTGAGTGTGGTCATCGACACGGCCAAGCGCGGGCGCGACCTCGTCAACCGAATCCTGTATTTCACGCGCAAGTCGCAGCCGTCACGTGGACCCATCAGACTCGAAACACCGGTGCACGAAGCGATTCAATTGCTGCGTGCCACGTTGCCGCCCAACATCGAGATCCGCGAAGGCTTCGACAGCAGCACGCCAGCGGTAGTCGCCGACGGAAACGAGTTGCACCAAATCGCGATGAACTTGGCCACGAACGCCGCCTACGCCATGAAAGGCCACGGCGGCGTGCTCGAGATTCGCGTCAGTCCCGTCGCCGTGACACCAGCCTTCGCCGAGGCACACGAGAGCATGCATGCAGGGCTGCATGTGCGCTTTAGCGTCTCCGATACGGGCGTCGGAATTGCCGAAGGCGCGATTGCTCATATCTTCGATCCGTTTTTCACGACCAAACCGCAGGGCGAAGGCACCGGGCTTGGGCTTTCGGTGATCCGGAACATCGTGCGTTCGCTCGGTGGTGCCATCGACGTCACAAGCCGGCTTGGCGAGGGCACGCGTTTCGACGTGTATGTGCCGGCAGCGCCGGTGGCGAGCTCGCCATTGGCGGCGACACGAGAATCGGACTTGCACCTGCAACGGATTTTGCTGGTCGAGGACGAACCACGCCTGGCCAATCTTGGGCGGCGCGTTCTCGAGTCGGCGGGCTACGACGTCACCGTCCACACGTCGAGTTTACAAGCTCTCGAAGAATTCCGTGCAGACTCGGCACGCTTCGATCTCCTGATTACCGACAATACCATGCCGCACATGACCGGGCTCGAGCTGGTTGAAAAGGCGCTCGTCCTTCGCGCAAACATTCCGGTGCTGATGATCTCGGGCATCGGTGAATCGATGTCCATGGACGAGCTCAAGAAGCGCGGCGTGCGGCGGCTGTTGCCCAAGCCGTACGACTCGGCCGACCTCAAGTCCACCGTGCGCGAGATCCTGGCTGAAGAGTCCTAGCGTCCGTTCGTTCGCCTAGCGGGCTCGTTGCAACGCTGCCGCGCCGCCGTCGATGCAGTCACCGTCCGACGCCTTCTGAACGCTGGCAGACATGCGATCACAATCCGACGGATAGGTCTTGCCGGGCGCAAAATGCCCTGCTCGCCGTCGATACGACGGCCAAGACCCGTACCCTCACGCCCACGTACTACGTCTTTCACCATCTCTCGCAGTTCGTCGTTCCGGGTGCGAAGGTCGTCGGCACGACCGGAGGCGATGCCCTCGCGTTCAAGAATCCCGACGGCAGCGTCGTTGCGGTCGCCTACAATTCCGGGGCGGCCAAGACGATGATCGTGGCAATCGTGTCCGCGGCTTCGCCGGTGCGCTCTTCTACCAGATTGCGGTAGGCGTGCCGAGGCAGCGAGACGCTCCCTCTATTGAGTCATAAGACTGTTCTGCGTGACCTGCACGCGACTGTCCTTGCAAAGCGTGCAGTCCGCTCCGTAGAACATCTTGCGATTCGCGGTGTCGCCCATCAGGTGGACGCGGAACCAGGCTGTAAAGCCGAAGATATCGGGCCCCTTGGCTCCGTTTTGGTAAAGCCAGCCGCCGTGATCAGACGCCAAGTTGTCGACCAAGATAGCCGGCTCGGTGGTGATGGACGCGTAGACCTTCTGGATGGTGTCGCAGGGAACGACTGTGTCTTTCCCGCCGCAGAACCACAGCGAAGGGCCGTGAATGCCGGCATTGGCGGACGCGCCCGAAACCGTAGCGATCGCGGTGATGCGAGGATCCGAAGCCGCTTTGCTCGTCGAGAATCCGCCCTCCGAGTGCCCGAGCGCACCGATGTGCCCCGTATCGAGGCGATGGTAATAGGGGCTGGTCGGATCGTCCTCTTGCTGGATCAGCCAGTTCAAACCGACAATCGTCGGCAGAGGATCCCCCTGCGAAGTAATCGTACTGAGCGACGCGATTACCACGAACCCGTGGGAGGCGAGCTGATCCATCAACATGAGGTAGCTGCCGCAATACTGTCCGTTGGCGGTGACACACAGCGGAGGATTCGGCTCCGGGTTGTCCGTGTGACCGTTCGCCCACACGAGGATGGGATGGCAGTAGCCCCCTTGCGCGAGATCCTTGGGCCGATAGACGTTGAATCGTTGTTGCGTGTTCCCGTACACCGGATCGGGTACGACCCCGGCAAGCGGCCCCACGTTCTTATCGGCGACGACTTCGAACGGCCCAGCAACCGTGGGATCGGCAGTCGGCCAAGTATTACCGACACAGCTGCTCGCCACGCCACCGTCAATGCCGGGCGTTCCACCGGTTTGCCCCACACTCCCACCGCTATTGGCACCTCCCCCTTGGCCAGCAGTCGCACCAGCCTGGCCCGCACCGCCCGCTTGGGCCGCGCCACCGCTCCCGCTCAAGCCACCGGTACCGGTCGAGCCGCCCGCTCCCGCGCTCTTGCCGCCAGTGCTGGTCGTTCCCCCGGCTCCCGCGCTTGTTCCACCGGTTCCTGTCGTGCCACCGGTGCTTGTCGTGCCTCCAGTGCCGGTCTTGCCACCCGTTCCCGCGCTTGTTCCGCCGGCGCCTGTCGCACCGCCTTGCCCCTGATGCTCGCCGCCCGTTCCAGAGCTACCTTGACCACTGCCTGAGCTGCTGCAGCCGGCAGCCAATACCAGCGCACAGACAACGGCGGTCATTCCATGCTGATCAACGCGACGAAGGTAGTTCATCGGGGGCCCTCCTTGAAATCCAATTGGTGCGACGGTCCGCAGCAGCGATGCCGGCTAGCCTCCCACGGATGACGGTCCAACTCAATCCAGAATCTATCGCCTGCTGTCCCAGTGTTTACTTCGGACCTGCGCCCGTGATCTTGCGACCTTCGAGCGTGACTTCCCAGCCGAGACCTTTTCGACTCAGCTCGGCGGTGTAGACCGAGTCGCGCGCAATCTGGCGCGAGACCAGCGTCGCTATCGCCGTCGCGACTGCGAGCGGCAGAACGACGGCGTAATCGCCAGAGAGCTCGAACGCCATCACCGAGGCCAGGAGCGGAGCATGGATCGCGGCGGCGGTGGCGGCTGCCATGCCCACCAAAGCGTAGCTACCGGCCGTCTCCACCGGCACGCCGAGCACAGAAAGGGCGTGGCCGTAGAGAAACCCTACAGCGCCCCCCAAGAGTAACGTCGGAGTGAACACGCCTCCCGGACTTCCGGACGACACCGATGCCGTCGTGGCGACGGTTTTGCCGACGAGCAAAAGGGCGACGAACCCAATCGTAAAGCGACCATCGAGTAGCGTATTGAGCGGTTCGTAGCCGTTGCCCGCGACCTCGGGCATGAAAGCAATAACGCCTCCGGCGAGCAGCCCGCCGATTGCTGGCCGCCATGGAAGTGGCAAGGTCTGGCGACGAAAACAACGCTCTCCGAACGCCATCAGCTTCATGAAGGCCTGGGTAACCAGCGTGGCAACGAGCCCAAGGCCCGCATACGCCACGAGCTCCCACATGGATCTCATGTGAAAGGCTCGCTGACCGTAGATGGGGCCCGCGCCGGCGACTGCGCGCACCAGGGCAACGGCTATCGCCGTCGCGAGCAGGGAAGGCAATATGGCATCGAGCGCGACGACGCCCGTCACCACCTCGATCACGAACAAGATGGCAGCGAATGGCGTGTTGTACGCCGATGCGAAGCCCGCCGCCGTTCCGGCAGCGATGAGCAATCGGATCCGCTCGGACGACAGCCCCAGTCGTTGTCCGACGAGAGTTCCGGCAGCGCCACCGAATTGAATCAGCGGACCTTCGCGTCCGAGAGAGCCGCCGGTGGCGATCGCGAAGAACGACGCCGACGACTTCAACAGGGTCACCGGCATAGACAGATGCACGCGCCCTAAGACCACGGCCTCCATGACATCGCCGACCCCTTGCCCCATCGCCGTGCGCGCCGTCGCCAGGCCCAGAACGCCGGCGAGCAAGCCGCCGAGCGCCGGCAGAACCAGGCGGAGCCACCAGGGCGCGTTTCGTACCGCCGCGACGATGTCGCCAGCACCGCCGAGAAGTTGAGCAACCGCTCCCAGCAAGGCTCGAAATCCCACCGCAAAGGCCGCCGCAACGACCGCGACCACCACGATCGCCAGCAAGAGCCGCAACTGCCCGCCTACCGTGGACCCCCGCCCGGAGCGCCTGTCGCCGGGCAGGTCCTCTCCACCTCGATTCAACTCGTCTGCTTTTGCTGCCATGGGTCTCGAGACGAGCCAGCCGCTCAGTATCTCTATTACTGCGAAAAGAACTGATCCGAAAGGCTCTGGTGCGACGACGCCGTTCGAAGGCGCTGCCCTCCACGTCGCGGTCGGCAGCTTATTCAACCGGTGGGCATCGTGAAGCTCTACAGCAACGGTGTTCTCGTCACCCTCCCCTCGCCGTTCATCGAGCTTGGCTAGCCGCGCGAAAGTAGGGATCCGTTTGGGTGGGGTACCTCAAAAGATGTGAGCCGCCAAGGCCTTTCCTTGCGTCTTCATCGGGCAGGCCGAGTAGACGGAATTACCGTGACAATTTTCCACTTGTCCTGGCAATCTGAGAAGAGCAAACCTGTTTGGCCGCACGCACGGAGGTAGGACCGCCCATGAAAACGAAGGATTCCTTGAGAAAGTTCTTGCCAGTCGCAATCTTCGGCATTTGCAGCTGGGGATGCACGGTTACCTCCGGCGGCTCAGGCGCAGGCGGTAATTCCGCGTCGAGCAGTGGAGGAACGGGTAGCGGCGGTGCAAGTGCCACAGGTGGGCAAGCGACTTCTGGTGGTAGCGGCGGTGGAAGCTCGTCTGGAGGACACACGGGCTCCGGCGGAGCCACGGCTGCAGGCGGGGCTGCAGGGTCTGGTGGCGGCCTGGCGGGATCAGGCGGCAGCGCTGGTGCAAACTCGGCTGGTGGCAGCACCGGCTCGGGGGGGGCGACCTCCGCTGGCGGAGCGGCCGCCGGTGGAGCGGCTGCTGGTGGAGCGGCAGGTGCCGGGACAGCGGCCGGAGGCGCGAGCGGTTCGGGAGGTGCAACGGGAGCCGGAGGCACGACGGTCACCACGAAACTGCCTTGCGATATCTACGCAGATGACGGTGGCCCATGTGTTGTGGCCCACAGCACGGTTCGGCGACTCCTGAGTACCTACACAGGACCGCTCTACCAGGTCCGAGTCGGAGGCTCGAACGCTGGCACGGGCGGCACGCTGACGGATATCAAGGCAGGCGCGGATGGCTTCGCCGACAGCGCTGCCCAGGACACGGCATGCGGCAGCTCGGCATGCACCATCGCGACCATCTACGACCAGTCTGGCAAAGGCAACGATCTGACGCACACTCTTGCCGGAGGTAGCGCTAAGGGAAGTGCGGACGTCGAGGCAGACGCAAAAGCTCTCAAGGTGACGATCTCTGGCCACACGGTTTACGGCGTCCACATCCACGGCGATCCGAACGGCATTGGCTATCGGAACAACAAGCCCAATGGCACTGCAGTCGGCGACGGCCCGGAGACCGAGTACGCGGTCCTGAGCGGCGACTATTTCAACGGTGCGTGCTGCTTCGACTACGGCAACATGGAAACCAATACCCATGACAACGGCGAAGGCACCATGGAAGCAATCTACTTTGGGAATTGCACCTGGTGGGGCCGAGGAGATGGCAACGGCCCGTGGGTGATGGGAGATCTTGAAAACGGTCTTTGGGCCGGCGATGCAAGCCCCTACTCTGGCAACAAGTCACTCTCGTCGACCCTGAAGTACATCACGGCCTTTTTGAAGGGCGATTCGAAGAGCACGACGTTGCCGAACGGCCACTGGGCCATCAAGAGCGGCGATGCCACGACCGGCGCCCTGGCACTACAGTTCGACGGAAAGCGCCCCAGCTCGCGCTACAATCCCATGAGGAAGGAGGGCGCTATCGCCCTCGGGACGGGTGGCGACAACAGCAACGGCGCGCAAGGGAACTTCTTCGAAGGGATCATGACCGCCAAATTCTCGTCCGACAAAGCCGACGACGCCGTCCAGGCCAACATCATCTCCGTGTATGGGAAGTAGCCCCACTCTTTGCGTACGAAGGGATGGCCGGCTGCCTGGTCATCCCTTGATCCGTCAGAGTTGCGGCGGCGCGGGCGAGTAGCGCCAACCCGCGGCAGGCGTTCGCTCCGTAGCAACGGAGACTCGTGACCCAAGATGAGTCTGGCAGATTCGCACGCCACTCGGGGAACAACCCGTGGCTTGTGCCAGCTCTGACTCTGATCGTAGTTCTCGGGACCGTACTCGCCACGTACTGGCCTGCGCTTTCGGCGCGGGCGCAGTACATGGACGACAAGTTCTACATCGGCACGCCGCTTACCCAGCACCCCAGCTGGGCTTCGATCAAGATCTTCTTTCGCGAAGTCTTCGCCCCGTCGATGATCAACGGCTACTACCAGCCGCTGGCATTCGTGTCGGTGATGCTCGACTTCTTGGACCCGGCGGCGGCCCAAAGCCTTCTGCCCTTCCACCGCACGACCCTGCTGCTGCATCTTCTGAACGTTGCGCTCGTCGTGTTTCTGCTGCACGGACTGGTTCGCGGCTGGATTACTGCCGGCTTCTTGGCGTTGCTCTACGGATTGCATCCGCTGAACGCCGATGCGGTGTTGTGGATTGCCGAGCGCAAGACGGTCTTGTCCGCATTCTTCGCGCTGTCTTCGCTACTGCTCTACCTGGCCTACGCCAGACGTTCCGAACAGACTGGCCGCGGCGATTGGAAGCGCTATGGCGCTTCACTATTCCTCTATGGATGCGCGCTGCTCTCCAAACCCACGGCCTTGCCCATGGTCGCGGTGCTTTGGATTTTGGACTATTGGCCGCTGGGAAGGTTTGGCCGAAGGACCTTGATCGAAAAGATGCCGTTCGTCGCACTGGCCATTCTTTCCGCCGTGGTGACGGTCGTTTCCCAAGTGCACTCAGGAGAAGCCGGCACGGTGCATTTTATCAAGCTCTTCTACGTGCCGATCACCGTCGCGTATGGCGTGGGCTTTTACCTCCTCAAGATCGTTTGGCCGACGGGCCTCGTGTCCGACTATCTCTATCCCCAGCCACTCTCTCTGACGAATGTCGAAGTGCTGGGCAACGCGATCGTTGCGCTGGGTGTAGTCGCCGCCATCGTCCTTTCCATTCGTCGAGGGCGAGCCTGGTTCGCTGGCGGACTGTTCTTCTTCGCCATGCTTCTACCTACCCTGGGCCTCATTCGCTACACGTCATCCATCGCCACCAATCGCTCGATGTATCTGCCGATGGTGGGTTTGCTCTTGCCGCTTCACTGGGCGCTCACTAATTTGTGGCAGAAGGGCGGTGGCGCTCTGAAGGCATCTGCGGCGCGCGTGCTTGTGGGCTGTGTCGGCGCGACATTGGCGATGGCGAGCATCTACGTCACGCGGAACTACGAGTCACACTGGCAGGAAACGGTGACTCTCTTGCGCTACTACCTGTCGCAGCAACCAAGTGATTGGAGGCTGCACACCCGAATGGGCAACGAATGGATCCAGCGCGGCGATCACAGAGCGGCCATTGGAGAATTCAACGAAGCGCTTCGCCTCAATTGGGGCTGGACGGAGAACCATCTGAACGCCGGGCGGGCCTTGTTTACCGTTGGGGACTATGCCGAAGCGGCGCAAGCCTTCTCCGTCGCGCTGGAGCAAACTCCCAATGACTGGCGAGCGCACATGCTCATGGGCATGACTCGGCAGCGCCTAGGAAACTTCGAGGGCTCTCTCCAAGAATTCCAGACCGCGGCTCGGCTTGCTCCCAAGGCAGCGGTGCCGCATTTCAACATCGCCAACATTCTAGCCCAGCAAGGCAAGCTAGATGAAGCAGCGGCGGAGTATCAGGTGACCCTACGCCTCGATCCGCGCTTAACGGAGGCTCGAAGGGCGCTCGATGAGATTCGGCGACGCGCGCCGGATGGCCTCGGTCGTTAGACCAGAAATAGGGCGCAAATTCGTCAAAAATACCGTTTGTGATCGATGCCACGTTTGGCCGCGTCGACAGACGAGAGCTGCCCGTTTTTCCCGAGGAATTGCCGTGACAAGATTCCTGGGTTCGGGCAATCTCATGAACGCCAAACCGCCTATTCGCATGCAAGGAGGCATGCCCCGATGAGAACAAGAATCTTTCAGAGTGAACTCTTGCTGGTCGCAATTCTCGGCACGTGCTCTTGGGGCTGCACCGCCACCTCGGCTCCGACCAACACAGGCGGCAGCGGGGGCGACAGTGCGACTGGCGGCACGAGCGGCGGCACAGGCGGCGCGAGTGGGGGAAAGACGTTTGATTCCTCGAAGCCCCCTTGCGATATCTACGAAGACGACGGCGGTCCCTGCGTAGCTGCCCACAGCACGATTAGGCGGCTCTCGAGCAAGTACAACGGCCCTCTTTACCAAGTCAGGGTCGGAGGGTCGAAGAGCGGAACGGGTGGATCGACGACGGATATCAGCTTTGGCGGCGACGGCTTCGCCGATTCCTCGAAGCAAGACACGGCTTGCGGCAGCGATGCCTGCACCATCTCAATCATCTATGACCAATCCGGCAAAGGCAACGATCTCACCTTTGCTCCCGCGGGCGGTCAGAAGACCACCCCCGACTACGAAGCAAATGCGAAGGCACTCCCGGCGACGATCAACGGCCACAGCGTCTACGGTGTTCACGTGGTGCCCGGAGTTGGCTATCGCAACAACAAGGCCCAGGGCACCGCAACCGGAGACAACGCCCAGACGGCCTATATGGTCGTGGGCGGCACCTTCTCGAACGGCGGATGCTGTTTCGATTACGGAAACGCCGAGACCAACAGCAGAGACAACGGCGAGGGCACGATGGAAGCCGTCTACTTTGGAACTTGCACCATTTGGGGCAAGGGCGCTGCTGACGGTCCGTGGGTCATGGGGGATCTCGAAAACGGTCTGTGGGCTGGGAACACAAGTCCATTCAACGCGAACACGCCAGTAAACTACCCGTACGTGACGGGAATGGTGAAGGGCGACGCCGCAGGCAAGAACCACTGGGTCATCAAAGTCGGCAATGCTCAATCCGGCGACCTGACCAAGCCATTCGATGGACCTCGCCCCAGCTCCCGGTACAATCCTATGAGGAAAGAAGGCGCCATTATCTTGGGCACGGGCGGCGATAACAGCAACGGCGATCAAGGGAACTTCTTCGAAGGGATCATGACCGCCAACTTCTCGTCAGACGCGGCCGACAGCGCGGTGCAAGCCAACATCGTCGCCGCCTATGGTACCGGCGGAGGAAACAACGGCACTGGCGGAAGCTCCGGAAGCTCGGGCAGTGGAGGCTCTTCAGGCTCAGGCGGAAGCTCGGGCAGCGGAGGCTCTTCAGGCTCAGGTGGTAGCTCGGGCAGCGCGGGAGCTTCAGGCACAGGCGGTAGCTCGGGCAACGGGGGCTCCTCGGGCTCGAGCGGCGCTTCGGTCACCACCCTCAGCGCAGCCAAGGCGCTTGGCACGCTCACAACGGCAGAGGCCACCCAGCTCTGCAACGATACCTATACCTACTTCAACAGCGCCATCACTCAGGCGACGGCTTGCCGATGGATCGGGCTGTCCTGGGCGGGGTCGAGCAGTGCTCCCGATCAGACCACGCTGCGACAATTCTGCTCGGACCACGAGAGCACTTGCCTCAAAGGGACGGCCGGCAGCGAGTTCGCGAACCCCGGTTGCGATCCACTGCCGTCGTCCTGCACAGTCACGGTGGCGGACTACACCACCTGTATCAAAGACCATGCTGCGGACTTCACCAAGACCGTAACTGGCCTCCCCGCCTGCGGCGATTTGAAATCCTCCGACACGACCACGCTCTCGGGGATCCAGTCGGCCGACCTTCCGAAGAGCTGTACAGCGATCACCGACAAGTGCGCGGCGATTACGCTGCCAGACCTCTACATTCAGTAGGCAGTCGACGACTGCAGGCGCTGTCGTGGTTCTGCTTCCACGTGTGGCGCCGGGCCTCTCTGTTCAACGGTCAGAGGCAGGGTACCTAGCCGGTAGGTCGGGCCGAGAGAGCGAGGGCCTCGTGTGGCGTGCCCGAGAGGCTTAGAACCCGGGTGAAGGTATGAGCGGAGCGCTCCGCGGGGCAGCACGCGCTCAACAAAGCAGCCCACGCGAACCGCGAAAAGCTGGTCGCTACCGCTCCCGCGACTGCTCACGCTGGTCGGGCCGGGCTGGACCATATGGCGGTATTTCGACGGAGCCACTCGCGTGAGCGTGGCTCACAGAGTTGAGCAGAGCCAAAGCCAGGGACCGCAGTCGCCTGGCTCTCACCGAACGATGCCAAAGCAGTGAACGATCGGGCTACGCCTTGGGCGTCAAGACCACCATCACGACGCTCTTCGCCGGTAGCGTAACCTGCAACGTTTTGCCTGACAGTGAGCAAGCGGCGGTATCGAGCGATTTGATGGTCACGGTTTCCGTCTTGCCGAAGTCGTTGTAGCTGTCCTTCGCCGGGCCAGTGATGATCTGCGCGGTCGTCAGGTCGTACGCGCTCTTGCCGCCGCTCAACGTGATCTGGATCGTTCGGGTGTTCACCAAGTCGACGTTGGCGAGGCTGATGTTCACGCGTCCCTGATCGTCGACGCTCGTACCAGCAGACAGAACCGGGAACGACGCCCCACCGCCCGTGATGTTCTCGCTCTTAAGCGTGTTCGGCGCCCATTTGGCGTTCGAACGGTGGTGCGGCAGGAACATCTTGAACACGTAGAACGTCGGTGTCTTCACCAGCGCGGTGTCCTTCGTCAACATGATCGAGTGAATGACGTTCACACCTTGCGCAAGGCCTGCCATCGCGTAGCGATCCGCATGTTGCATGAACAAATGCAGCGTCTCCGCCGACGAGATTGCGTCCAGAACGGTGATCTGCTGCATCCAGCCATCGGAAGCCTTGTCGAACGGCTCGAACCAGTCGCCCCATTCGTCTTCGTAGATCTTGATGTGCTTATCGGGATCGTACTTGTCGAGGGTTTGAACCGCTCGATCGATGCGTGGACCAATCTGGCCGGCATTCGCAGCATTGAGGACGGTGTAGTAGTTATCGTCGCTGAAGCCCACGCATGGGATGTCGCTCGGGTGATAGATGTAATCGTGAAGCTCGACCCCGTCGACCTTGCCGGCCAGGTTCTTCACCTCGGTATCGAACCAATCCCAATTTCCGATGAGGCCCGTGCCGGCTACGATGTTGAGCTTCTTGCCGTTGACCGGCGCTGACAGCTTGTCGTAGTTCGCAAGGTAGTTCGTTTCGTAGGTCGGCTCGTCCTGATTGCCACCGCAGCCCCAGACCTCGTTGCCGATCTTGAAGTTGTGAACGGCCCAGTCGGTATGAGTCGCGTTCTGATTGATGTAGGTGACCCATGCCAGATTGTTGGCGGCAGCGGCGGACGTTCCGGGACCGACAATCATCGGTTCAATCCCGATCATTTGGCACAGCTGCATGTACAAATCCGTTCCGACGTCGGTCGTGGTGCTCTTGAGTTGGTTCCAGTTATAGCCAGCCGCTGCGCACCCGCCCGGCCATTCGATCATTCCAACGCCCGCCTCCTTGAAACCATCGATAACGTCATTGCGCATCCCGTTCGTATTCGGAATGGTCGAGCTTGTGCCGACGAAGACACCGCCCTGCCAGTTCTTGCCCAGCCTCTCCATCAACAAGCCGAAGATGCCATCCGCAATGGCGTCTTTTGCGGAGTCGACATTGACCGTGAGCGTGTTCGCGGCAGTACCACTCGCTGTTCCGGTGCACGAGAGCGGGGTTGCAGAGCCGCCGCCACCCGCCGTCCCGCCCCCCGTCCCACCGCCGGCACCCGAGGCACCCGCAGACCCGCCACCGCTGCCGGTCGAGCCGCCCTTCGCAGTCGTGCCGCCAGCGCCACTGCCGCCCGCTCCCGCACTTGAGCCACCGCTTTGGCTGCCACCTGCGGCAGTCGTAGTGCCACCGCTCTGGCTGCCGCCCGAGGCGGTAGTCGTTCCACCGCTCTGACTGCCTCCTGAACCGACGCTGTTGCCACCCGAGCCGCCGCTCTGGCTGCCGCTCGTGCCACCGCTCGAGTTACCGCCCGTCGCCTTGCCTCCGGTCGCAGTTGACCCGCCCGAACCGCCGCTCGTGGTTGAAGAACACGCGGCGCCCAAGATCCAAAGCGCGGTTGCAAGGGTGCGCAGCGAAACACGGTACATCATGGCTTCTCCTCAGAATGAGCGCGACTTGTGGTGCCGGGCAATGTGCCCCGCAATCTGCATCGGCGGCTAACTATAGAGCGTCGCTCGCCACTGCGTCTAGCGAACTTCTTCCACTGTTTGGCGCTGGCGAAAAAAGCTGGCACGAAAACCGGCGGTCCCGCTCTCCAATGTCGAGGTGGACGACACCCAATATGGTCACGCGACAGACACCGACGGCAGGCGAGGGAGCGAACCGGAAACGGGCGCCTTCGCAAACAGCGCAACGCTCCAAACACACCGTACGGGATAGCGTGGCGGCAGCGTATTCTCTTGCAAATCGGCCGAGACCCACACAAGATCTACCGCTATGAGTCAGTCCTATAGGTGCAATAGCCTTAGAGTAATTGCCTCCCTGGCGGTTGCTGTCGCTCCCGCCCTGCTTGCGGCCGGGCCAGCGCTCGGCGCCAACAAAGGCGCCCGGCAGACGCAGGAGAATGCGGCTCGCACGGCATGCCTCGATGGCGACTACACACAGGGCGTCGCCATACTATCGAAGCTTTTCGTTCAAACCAAGGACACGACGTACATTTTCAATCAGGGGCGCTGTTTCGAACAGAACCGACGCTACGAAGACGCTCTCGCACGTTTTCAAGAATATCTGCGCGCAGGGCGCAACAAGCTGGACGCAAGCGACAAGGCTGAAGCCGAGCAGCACATCGCGGACTGCAAGGAAATGCTCGCCCAAGAGCGGGGCACCTCGCCGCCTCCCCCAACCCAGTCGACCGCGGCCCCCCCGTCCGCCGTCGCAAAGCCGGAGCCCGCGCCAGCCCCAGAGCCTGCGGGGATCGTCAACCAGCCCGCACAGCAGCCCGCAGCAACTTCGGGCGGGGCAAGCCTGCGAATCGGCGGCATCGTCGTTGCGTCGTTCGGTGTCGCAGCCGCGGGTGCCGGCATTCTTTTCAACGTGAAGGCCAACAGCACGGTCAACGACATGTACAAGACCCCGGATGGCTACACCAAGGATTCCGATCGCAAGACGTACACGACCATGGCCTGGATCGGCTACGGCGTCGGCGCAGCTTGCGTGGTCACTGGCGCCATCCTCTACGGCGTTGGACTAAAAGCAAAGTCGGGTCACTCGGACGATGTGGCACTTGTTCCCATGGTGGGCCCAAATCAGGCCGGCGCGGTACTTGCTGGAGCATTCTAATGAAGACGATCCTATCTTTCCGTGGCCGAGGTGCTTCCTTCTGCGGTCTTTGGTTGGCCGTTCTGACGTGCGTAGGCGTTGCCAGTTGTTTCAACACTCCCGACCCGTTGAAATTGAAGTGCAGTACCAAGGCCGGCTGCCCAGCGGGCTACGTCTGCACCAGCGACGGAAAGTGTGAGAAGGGCAGCGGAGTCGGAGGCAGCCACGACGCTTCGATTGGCGGAGTCGGCGGCGGTGCTCATGATGGCTCGGTCACCGACTCCTCGTCTGGAGGTTCGAGCGACGCCGCCAATCCGGATGTTCCCGCGGCTCTGCCCAACGGTTCCTTATGCACGAGCAACGACGCGTGCACAAGCACCAACTGTGTCGACGGTGTTTGCTGCGACAAGACCTGTGGCGGTTGTAAGGCTTGTTCGAACGCCCTCACCGGCCAGGACGACGGCACGTGCGCGCCCGTTGCATCGGGCGCAGATCCGCACGAGGCCTGTGCCGATGAGACCTCGACCAACGAATGTGGCAACGACGGTACCTGCGACGGAAATGGCGCTTGTCGCAAGGTCGGCTCCAATCACGTTTGTGCGAAGGGGAGCTGCAGCACCGACGGCACGAGCTATACACCCGCCACGACCTGCGACGGCAAGGGCGCGTGTATGACCGCCACCTCGAAGAGCTGTGGACAGTACCAGTGCGCCGCCGATACAGGGTGTCTCATCACTTGCGATCCAACCGCAACGACGAGCCCCTGTGACAAGGGAACCTACTGTGACGCCACGACGAAGGTCTGTACCGCGCAAAAGCCGAATGGTCAGACCGCGAGCCAGGCCCTCGAGTGCATCTCTGGCGTCGTTGCCGACGGCGTGTGTTGCGACAAAGCTTGCGCCGGTTGCTCGGCCTGCACCGCCACGTTGAACGGCCAAGCCACAAACACCACCGGCCAGTGTCTACCGGTCAAGGCCGGTGGAGATGATCCACACAAGACTTGTACCGCCGTCCCTCCGTGCGGCTTGGACGGAAAATGCGACGGGGCTGGAGCTTGCCACTACACCGCGCTTAACACGGCTTGTGCGGCCGATTCGTGCACCGGATCGACCCTGACCACGAGCGCGTGCGACAGCTCACACCACTGCACGGCGAGCACGAGCGCTTGCCCCAATTCTGCAGTCTGCGCGTCCACCACTGCTTGCAAGACCGGTTGCACGAGCTCTTCCGACTGTGCATCGGGGAGCTACTGTGCCTCCGGGACCTGCAAACCGAAGCTGGTGGACGGAGGTTCCTGCGCTGCCGACAGCGAATGTCAGAATGGACACTGTATTTCCGGAATCTGCTGTGCCACCACCTGCGCCGTTTGCAATTCGTGCTCGACCGGTACGTGCAACCCGGCAGATAACGGCAAAAGCTGCGGTACCGGGCAGTTCTGCAACAACGGACTCTGCGGAGCCTGTGCCGATGGCAGCTCGTGCACGCCCGACACAAATCCTTGCCAGTCTGGAAAGGTGTCTTGTTCTACAGGAACCGCCCAGTGCGTGGCAAACGGCACCAAGACGCCCGGAACCAGCTGCGGAACAAGCAAGGTCTGCGACGGCAGTGGAAGTTGCGTCGCTTGCACCACCGGAACCGCATGCACCACCAATGCTTGCGAGATTCAAAGCACTGGGGTTTCCTGCTCGACGGGGCAATCCCAATGCTTCGTCACCGGCCACAAAACCGTGGGTACGAATTGCGGCTCGGGCGTGGTCTGCGACGGCAGCGGAAGTTGCGTTGCCTGCACGACGGGAACCGCATGCACCACCAATTCCTGCGAGATTCAAAGCACTGGGGTTTCCTGCTCGACGGGGACGTCGCAATGCTTCGCCACCGGCCATAAGTCGATTGGTACGAGCTGTGGCTCCGGCGTCGTCTGCGACGGCAGCGGAAGCTGTGTGGGCTGCACGACCGGAACGGCGTGCACCACCAATCCCTGCGAAACTCAGAGCACTGGGGTTTCCTGCACGACTGGGCAATCCCAATGCTTTGCTACCGGCCATAAGCCCCAAGGTTCTAGCTGTGGTGGCGCTGGCGTGGTCTGCAACAGCAGCGGAAGTTGTGTTGCTTGCACGACGGGAACCGCTTGCGCCGGTACCAATCCTTGCCAGACGCAAACCACTGCGATTTCCTGCTCGAGCGGGGCATCGCAGTGCTTCGTCACTGGCAATCAGCCCGCCAATACCCCCTGCAGCGGCGGATCTTGTGACGGCAACGGAACCTGCAAGACATGTTCGGCTGCCATGGTATGCGGCGGATGTCTGGCCTGGGATTTCGAGTCCGGCAGCACGTCGCCCTGGACATTGGGGACTAGGAACGACGGCACCGGACATCTCCAACTGGCGGCGGCGGCTGGCAGAGGCAACTACTCCATGAGCATGCAGCAGTCTCAGTTCACGGATGCCGCCTCCGACCTCTTCGTCGAAGTCCCACTCTGCAGTGGCGCTTCGGTCACGGTTCCTTCCGCCGGATACACCTTCAGCGTGGACGTGCTCTTTCAGTCGGCCAGCTATGATTTTGGGGATGATGGCTCGGGCTCATCCAGTGCTTGTCCCGCCGTGATACTGGAAGGGGACTCGGGGACTACCTTTAGCCACATCATTGCTCAGCAGTGCACTCCCTATGCCCGTAATATCTGGTACCCGATGTCCTGGACTTTTCCGGGACCATCGGTGTCGAAAGTGCGATTGCGATTCAACCCAGGCACCTCTTGGTTCGGGAACATCCTTCTCGACACCATATCCATCAAGTGAGCCCGCTCCACGTTTGCTCAGGGTCCATCGCGCACTTCCAGCCAACAGCCGACACTCGCAGCCTCACCCTACTGTCGCGGCTGATTGGTCGTTGAAAGCGCTACGGCTGTGAGCTCATCGAGGCGACAAGGCTCGCCTCCCGCGCTCTACCGATGCTGAGCAGATACTGCTCGAAACGAGAGCGCCACGTCGGCTCGTCGATGGTGAATCCCAATAGACGATACATGGCGTGCAGCCGTTCCTCGACCGGGAGAGATCGCTCCTCCTCCTTAGCGGGGTGAGACCATTCGTACGGGAATGCGTGCTTGCCCTTCGAAAGCACAGCATAGTGCCAGACGGCCTCGGCGGTCTGGCCATTCCTGGAAAGGTATTCCGCGTATCGGAAATGGTTGTGAAGCGAGTCTGGACACGCGCGCACCGCATGGGACAACACGGTTCCATTGTCGTGCCACGTGCGCGCCTGGCGGTTTGACAACACAACTTGAATGGCCAACCCGGCGAGCAGCAGAGCTCGACCACCCGTCCCCTTGCGCCACAAGAAAAGCATGGCCGGGCCGAGCGCCAGGCACAGGAAAAGGGACGGCAGAAGCAGAAATCGATCTGCCATGCTCTCCGGCATCGCAAGGACCAAGCCCGACACGACAAACCAAGAGACGAGCGCGGCCGGCACGAAGGGAAATTCTCTTCTGCGGTAGGCTCGCCAGGAAAGATATCCCGCAAGCCCCAGCAGAGCGGCGCCCACGGTCATCACAAGCGAGATATGCTGTGGCCGAAACACCTCGGCGAACTTTCGCCCAGTGCACAGCCCAGTCGGTGCCGCCAAGAGTCCCCCATAGCGCGCCAGCAATTCCAAACCGTATCCGATTTTTTCCCAGATGCTGGCCCCCACCAAGACGTCATCGGATGCTTGGTTCGAAAGCATGCTGGGCTGGAAGCGCAAGCGGACAACGAGATAGAGACTCAGAACTCCGACCATTGTCAGCGATGGCACATGGGCTCTAAGCGGCGATAGCGATCGCTCGATCCTTCGGCGATATTCAACGAAGAGCGCGACAATAATCGGCAGAACCACCATGTTTTCCTTGCACAGAATGGCTGCCACAAAAGCGAGAACCGCGAGCAGAAGACGAACTAGGGAAGTCTCTTTTCCCGAGATCATGATTGGCGAGACGGCCAGCATCGCGAGCAAAGCCCACAGCGCACCCAAGGTGTCGGCCCGCCCCACGATACTCGATACGTTCTCGACGTGGACCGGCATGACCACGAAGAAGGTTATCGCAATCCACGCTGCCGGACGGCCAATGCACTGCCGAGCAAAGCTCCAAGCTGCTAGCACCAAAGCGATGTACCAGAGCAGGGACGAGATGTGAAAGCCCAGGGCCGAGTTGCCCATCAGACGGTGGTCAATGGCGAACGACAGCGTAGCCAGTGGGCGAAACGCTGGAGGAAAAGAATTCAGCGGTCTTCCCCAAAAGTTCAGCGTGAAGGCATCCGTCAGCGAAGTCGTGCCTTGAACAGCTGGGTGCTGGAGTATTGCGGGGTTATCATCGAGCACGAAGTCTGCCGTTAGCCCCGCGCAGAAAGTCAGCGAAGCCAGGATCACCAAGACAACCGGCGGCACCCAAAGCGAGCTCCGCGTAGTGCGGGCCGTAGCTCGAGCTGGCTCGATGATCCGCTGATCCATCTAGGCCGGACTATGGCGTCCGGGTCCCGGAACAGCAAGGAATAGCCGACGAGGAAGCCACGACCGACAGCCGCTGTGTCCCAATCGCTCGGCGGATCCTAGCCGGTGCGCTCACGATAACGACACACCGGCGAGGCGAGGCAACTCGACCCCGCCACTATGGTTGGTTGCGACGGCGGCGCGCGAGGGTCAGCGCAAGTCCCAAGACGAGCACGGTCATGCCAACGTGGCCGGTTGCTTCGGTATTACCGACGGCACAGGTGCAGCCGCTCGTGCCTCCGCCACCCGTCGAGTTGCCGGCCGCTCCGCCGTTGCTCGACGAACCGCCGGAGCCACTGCCGGCGCTTCCGCCACTGGCTGATTTTCCGCCTGTACTAACGGCTCCGCCCGAGGCCTGTGAGCCGCCAGCGGCACTGCCACCGCTCGACTGACCGCCCCCCGACCCCGACGCTCCGCCGTTGCCACTGCTTCCGCCGCTGCCGGTGCTTCCGCCAGTGGAGCTGCTTCCGCCAGCGCCCGTGTTCCCCGCGCTACCACCGACGCCGGCATCCTTTGCGCCACTGCTTCCACCGGCTCCTCCCGCGCCACCTACGCCGCCCGCATCACCAACGCCACCGTCGCCGGTGCCACCACCACACTGCGCGATCTCCGGATCGACGGCGTCCGTCTTGTCGAGGCCCAGAAAGGGGATGATGTAGGAAGCTTCAAAGAGCGCATCGGACGGACCGTGGTCGCCGCCCACCGACGTCAGTGCATCGAGGACGGCATAGCCGCAGGAATTCTTCCATGTTCTTCGCGTGGCTTGGTGGGTGCCGAGGGTGAGGCCTGTGTCCTGCGTCGATGTCGGGTCGGTACTCAGTCCCAGAACGTTCGTCCATTCCTTGATGGCTTCAGCCAGGTTCTTGTAGGTGATAGTGCCGTCGGCATCGCCATGGAACAGCTGCAGGCGCGGGCGATGGCCGGAATATCCCTTGTACATGGCGCGCACCCGATCTCCCCATTGCTGGGCAGTTTGAGCGGGTAGGCCGCACAGTCCGGATCCGTCGAACACGTTGGAGCATCCGGCCGGCACACCGGCGAAGGCCGCTCCTGCTTTGAAAATGTCGGGGTAGAGCGCGGCCAAGAGTTCCGTCATCATGGCGCCGGACGAGTCACCCGTCGCATAGACCCGATCCGCGTTCGCCTTATACTTGTCGATTGCGTACTTCACCATCTGTTTGATGGCGTGAGGATCGCCGCCACCGTCCCTCGTTTGGGCTTTGGTCGAGCTGACGTCCCAGCATCGTCCACTGCTGGGAACGACCATGATGAAGCCGTACTTGTCGGCGGCTTGGACAACGCCACCGTCGGTGGTCCCGCTGCCTCGCGCTTGGCCGAAAACGGTCTGGGCAGTTCCTCCGCAATAGTGTGAAAGGACAAGGATCGGCGGATTCGTGGCCACCTTGTCCGGCACGTAGATGTACATGGTCACGTCTGACGGAAAGCTCGTTCCCCCCGTCCAGTCGGCGGTCACCTGTGTCAGCGAAGCTGCCCGCGCCGCTGGAGATGTCAGTAAGGCGAGCGCACCGACAAACAGAGCGCCAACTGTCCGATTTCTTGTCATAGCGGGAATGACTCCAATAACTGCAACGGAGCGAGCAGGTCCACGATCAACGTAATAGCGAACTACTTCTGATATCCAACGGCCTGGATATTTTTCATAATAAGAAGGTCAGTAGCGTTCGCGGGCGAACCGTTGACGACGGCACCTTCGAAGAAGGTTCCCTCCGAATTGTTGCTGTTGTCACCGCCAATGCCAAGCCCAATGCCCCCTGCGTTACCCCAGGTCTTGCCAGCGGGAATGTTGCCGTCGTAGCCGGTCGTAAGATCGGTGGCGGTCGAGATATCGGCCATCCGAAGCGCGTATTTTCCGACGGGCGTGTGGAGAATGCCCAGAGCGAAAGGAACCTTCAGGGTGGGGTTATTGGGGTTTGCCGACGCCCCTGGCGTGCCCGGGTCGTTGCTCGCCGAGCCCCCCATCCACACGCCGCCCTCGAAGTCCCCACCGAACCATGGGCCGCTACCGGTACCCTTGCCCCAGAATCCTGTTCCAAAAAACACGGTATTCATGGTCACGTAGTTCTTGGGATTAGGCGAGACAGAACCAAAGTCCCAGCAGCACGCGCCGCCGAAATGTGTTCCGTCTATGAGCTCATAGATGCCTTGGTCCTTATTGCCGATCGGCACGCCCTTGGAGGTAACGCTCAGCGCGGTCCGATAGCCCCCAAATACGCCAATATAGAGCGCATAGACTTTGTGACCGCCGGCCGTAACCGAGAGTTTGTTCGCGACCGACTCGTAGTCGTCGTCTCCGGATCGGGATCCGTTCCCTGAAGGACCCGCGGACGCTCGTATCAGATCGTTTCCATTTCCGGATTGATCATACAACTTCGAGACAGTGCACGTAGTGCCAGTGCAGAAGGTATCCTGCGCTGCCGAGTCCGCGTAGCCGTCGGCGAGCATGCCGATATCCTGGGTCGCGCCGCCTGTGCCCGTGTTCGTGGCCGAACTCCCGCTCCTGACCTGGTAGAGAGGACCGGTGTACTTACTCGAAAGCGAGCGAACCATGCTGTAGGCAGCGCCACACGGCATGTTAGCCGCCGCGTAGATGTCGCAAGGACCTTGGCCTTTGGTCCCGGTCCCGGTCGTCCCGCCTCCGCCAGTCGAGCCACCGCTCGCTGGCGCGCCGCCGGCCCCGGTCTTGCCGCCCGCTGAAGATACTCCGCCCAAACCGCTGGCGCCGCCTGATCCCGTGCTTCCGCCGTTCCCGGTGGAGCCTCCACCGCCAGACGTGCCACCGCTACCAGTCGAGTTCCCACTCTGGAGCACGATGGTGCCCGTCACGGCAGGACTGGTGCCCTGCGGGGTCAACGTCAGTTTGTTGTTTGCGACACAGTAGGAATACTGCGAACTGTCCTGCGTGTTGGTGATGGTGTTGCTGGCAGTCGTGAAATTGCCGCTGGTCTGCGGGTCGGATGTCACAAAGCCCATCGAGCCGGTCTGCTTGATCGTGCCTGTACAGGTACAACCTCCATCCGAAGAGTCTACGCAAGACGCGGTGTCGTAGTATCCGCCTTGCATAACGGAGCCAAGCCGGTCGCAGGTCACAGGGGCCTTCGAGAGAACCTTGCAATCGGCAGGCAAGGAGAGCTGCTCGGTGCCCGTCGTGGTCGTGTTGTCCACGAACGTACCATCGGCCTTGGCAGTCCAGGTTCCGGTTACCTGCAGGGTCCCCGTGACCTGCCCCGTCGGACATGACAAGGCAAACAAGGATTGCATGTCCAACTGCCCGGACAGGCTCAGACATGCCGAGGTCACGGTCCAGGTGCCGGCCACGACGCCACCACATGGGGTAACGCTGGCGCTCGCCGTGCACGCCCCACTACTACCGGAGCTTCCGCCTTTGCTTGGCGCTCCCCCGCTACCACTTCCACCCGAGCCGCTAGCGCCACCGCTTTGGCTGCCGGAAGCGCCGCCAGATGTCGAGCTCCCTCCCGCTCCCGATGGGGTGCCCGAGCCGCTAGAGCTGCATGCACCTGAAATCATTCCTAATGCCATCGCCATCGCGAGAACGGACTGGACCTTCATCGAACGTCTCCTTGCAAAGGGGAACCGCTGTCGTCAGTAAGGGGGATCGGAAAGCGCCTTTACATTAACTATTATCCAGTTGCCGCATACAGGAAAACTGGCTCATCCTAACTTTTGTCAGACGGACGCGTCAGTTGTTAAGCTGACATCCGTTTTCGAAGTGCCCCGTATCACCAAGGACGAGCGAACGCACCGGCGCCGTATCCTCGGAGGTGCGGCCTATCTGCGCTTTGTGTCTATTACCAGAAGCACGCGTAGAAGGCGACAACGATGCCAACGATGACGATGGTATGAATAACGTCCCACTTGTTCCAGCTGGCGCGGCTCGCCGCCTTCTCCTCCGGGGTCGTGCCGAAAGCGGTGTACTTTTCCTTGTCCTTCGCCGGCGCCGGGGTGAGAAAACTGATAACGACGAGCAGAAGGGCCGAGACGATCAGCAGCCCCTCCGCGTAGTAAAGCCAGTGAATCTGGTCGAGGGAGAACAGAATGCCCCACTTGGCATGCAGGGCCTCTGCCGTGGCGCGGCCATCCTTGAGGGGCCGGTCGATGAGCAGGTCGAGCCCCAAGCGGAAGAAGCCGCCAAAGGCGCCGACCAAGAACGACCAGAACGCGGCCGGCGCGTTAGCGCGTTTCCAGAAAACGCCCGCAGCAAAGAGCACCGCGATGGCTGGAGACATGTACCCCTGAACGCTTTGCAGATACTCGTACAGGTTCTTGCCGAGCGTCTTCATGACCGGGATCCAGAGGATGCCGATCAGAACGATGGCGACCGTGGCGATACGGCCGACTACCACCTGCGTCCTGCCGGACGCGTTGGGATGCCATTTCTGGTAGAAGTCCATGGTAAAGAGCGCGGCCGACGCGTTGAACTTCGAAGCTAGCGAGGCCATCAGCGACGCCAGCATGCCGCAGGCCACGACGCCGCGGATGCCGTGCGGTAGGAGCTGCGCGACCATCGAGGTGTAGGCGGCGTCGGCGCTCGTCGCGAATCCGGTTCCTGGCATCTTGGTCAGCGCAAAGGCGATCATGCCCGGCACCAAGAAGATGAAGACTGGAGTGAGCTTCAGATAGGCCGCAAGGATCGCCCCGCGGCGGCTCTCCTTTTCGTTCTTACCCGCGAGGACCCGCTGAACGATGTATTGGTCCGTGCACCAGTACCAGAAACCGATCATGGCCGAGCCCGGCAACACCGCCAGCCACGGGAAAGACTTGTCGCTGAGCGGCCGGATCAGGTGGATGTTCGTGCCAACTGCCGACAGCATGTTGCCCCAACCGGCGACCAAACTGCCGTGGCCCAGAGTTGCGAGGCCAACAAACAGGATGAAGAAAGAGCCAAGCAGCAGGACCGGCGTCTGCAGCAAAGAGGTGTACATGATCACTCGCATGCCGCCGACGGTGGTGTAGATACCCGTGACAAACGCCAGGCCGAGTGAAATGACCCAGAACATGTCGACCTGGTGCCCCATGATGCTAATCGAGTCGATGCCCAGGAATACTTTAAAGACCACGTCTGCGGCATACAGAGTCGCCGACAACTTGGTGAGCACCAAGCTTGCGATGGTAAGCAGGCTTAGAATCGACCTTGAGCCGGCTGAATAGCGTAGCTCGAGGAATTCCGGCATGGTGAAGACCTTGATCCGGTCGTAGATAGGCACGAACACCCAGCCCAGGACCAGAATGAGCCACGCGTGCATTTCCCAGTGGGCCATGGCCATCCCGGTGGCAAAGCCCGCGCCCGCCAGCCCGACAAGGTGCTCGGAGCCGATGTTCGACGTGAAGATCGAGGTACCGATGGTGCCCCACTTCGCGTCGCGTGCCGAGAGGAAATAGCCTGCCCCGTCCTGCACCTTGTTGCGTACAGATGCCCAGACAATCGCAATCATTGCCGCGAAAAAGAGCAAGATTGCGACCCAGTCGGCCGAGTTAAAGATGGCGCCTTTGTTCATCACTTGAGCTCCTTTGCGTTAAGCAGCTGGTGATCTCGTCGTTGCCCCTTTAACTGCTGACTAGACAACGCCGAGCAAGGTGCTGAAGCACGCAGCGATCTCGAACGGATTCGAGGCTCGCAGCGTGCTCAGCGACTCTGTCGAAGTCTATCGAGCGGAGAACTGATAAATCGAGGTCTGGTGGTAGCGCTGACCGGGCTTGAGCACGGCGCTCGGGAAGTTCGGGTGATTCGGCGAGTCCGGGAAGAGCTGGCCTTCCATGACGATGGCCGTGCGGTGCTTGTACGCGATGCCTTGCTTGCCGTGGATGGTACCGTTGAGGAAATTGCCCGAATAGAACTGCAGGCCCGGCTGATCCGTGAGAAACTGCATGACAATTCCGCTCGTTGGATCGTAAAGCTCGGCAACCTTGCGTACCTTCTTGGCCGGGGTGCTGAGCACCCAGTTGTGGTCGTAGCCTTTGCCTAGCTCGAGTTGCTCGTCTTTGGCGTCGATGCGAGCGCCGATCTTGGTGGGCTTGCGGAAATCGAGCGGTGAGCCGGCGACGTCCGCGATTTTTCCCGTCGGAATGAGTCCGGCACCGACGGGCGTCGTCTTGTCGGCATCGATGGTCAGCTCTTCGTCCAGGATGGTATGCGTCGGGTCGCCACTGAGATTGAAGTACGAATGGTGCGACGGATTGAGGATGGTGGCCTTGTCGGTCGTCCCGAGGTAGTCGATGCGCAGTCCGTTCTCGGGCGTCAGTGTGTACGTCACGGTCAGTGTGAGCGTTCCGGGATAGCCTTCTTCGCCGTCCTTGCTCACGTACGTGAGCTTCACGCCCGGACCGGTCTTGCCCTTGATCGGCTCAGCCTTCCATAGCTTCTTATAGATGCCGTGGGCTCCCCCGTGCAGATGGTTCACGCCATTGTTGACATCGAGCTGATAGCTCTTCCCGTCGAGCGTGAATTTTCCGCCGGCAATTCGGTTCGCATAGCGACCGACGGTCGCGCCGAAGAAGTCCTTGTCTTTGACGTACCCGGCGAGATCGTCGTAGCCAAGAACGACGTCGCGAAGCTTTCCTTGGCGATCCGGGACCTTCAGCGAGACCACAATGGCCCCGAAGTTGATAATCTTCACTTCGGCACCGGAGGCGTTGGTAAGCGTGTAGAGCGTCACCTTCCCGCCATCGTCGAGCGTACCGAATGGAGATTCAGTGACGGATGGCTCGGCCTTCTTGGCGGAACTATCCGAGGCTGCCAACGCCGCGGTAGGCAGCGCAAGCGCTAGGACAAGGGCAGACAGAGTGAGTTTCATAGACATGGCTCCGATCGTCTCCCCGCTACCACATCGCTTCGCCCTGCAAACCGGCGATCTTGCCGCTCAACGTGTACACCCCGGTGTTGGGGTCGGGGTTGGTGTAGAGCCTGCCTGAATCGACGGTCGCGCCGGCAGCAGCCTTGTCCCACTGAGCGTAAGTGAAGAAGGCGCGGATCTCCGGGCGACCCCAGAATCCCCTGGCTCCAGCGATCGCAATGGCCCCAGTAGCCTTCAGCAGCCACTGCGGATCTGAACCGTTGGTCTTCTGGACCCGATCGTAGCCGACCTCGGCGAGCAACTTGAGGTGTTCGAGAACTCCGAAGCTTGCGCGGGTGCCGGCGGAGTACCACGACGTGACGGCCCCACTTTCGCCAGTGCCCGTGTTGTCACGTTGATAGACGAAGTTCGTCTGTTGGCCGTACCAGGCGGTGGGCTGAATGGTAAGGACATCTACGAACCGGAAACGAGACTCGGCCGGATCCCAGCGGAGCGAAAAGTCTGGGTAGTAGAAGCGCGCCAGCGTACCGAAGCCGGTGCCCCCACCCTTGCCATATTGCACGGCCGCCTTGTTATTGCCGCCGAGGACATCCTGCACATACTGGAAAGTAACGCCCCAACCGCCATGGGTGTTGGAGTTGCCGTTCACATCTTTGTCGTTGCTATCGTCCAGGATGTACTGGAACCCGAGCTGGAGCTCACCACCCGCCCACGGCTTGAACCCGCGCACCTGCAGGTCGGCGCGAATGCCGAGGTCAATCTGCATCGGCAACTGCGGCCCCATCGAACCGTTGGGCTGTCCGTCGACGGCAAAGAGAGCCAAACTGAACGTCATGTCACGCACCGAGTCCGGGGCCGAATCCATCATCTTGCCCAAACGGAGGTCCTCTAAACCCGCGCCCACGCCAGAGGGGTTCCAATAGAAGAAGTCGCTGATGTAGACACTTTCGCGCTTGTAATAACGGGTACCCGCCCAGGCTGTTCCTCCGAAGAGCCAAGAAATTCCCTGAATGTCAGCATAGAGATTGGGGAAGGCCACGGCCGCACCCGTATTCGTCGAATTGAGATCTGAAGAGGTGACCCCAGTCGGAGAATAGCCAATATAGGTCGTCGGGATGAAGGCGACCGGCATGAAGTGCAGGTGTGAGACCGAGCCATCGTCACCCGCGTAGACCACCGTCGTGAACTCCATCTCGGCCCACACCTCACACTCGTTGCCGAGCCTGTACTTGGACAGCAACCCGCCCTCGAGAGCGAGTTGGAAGCAGGTCATACGCCCCCCCTTGTTACTCGCACCGAAACCGCCACGGAAATAGCCGTGCGTAGTCACGTCGCCAACTTTCGGTTTGGCGACCGGCGCGGCGGCGGCCTCGGCTGGCGCCGCAACCGCCGGAGCGGGCGCACCGGCTGCCGGCTGCTCAGCCTGCGCATCGTCAGTCGGCTGCTGGGTATCGGCGTTTGCGGCTTCCTCCGCGAAAGCTGGCGTCGATAGGAAGCCTGTCACTAACAATCCCGATAGCCCCGTTAACAGTAATGCTCGTCGCATGATTGACCTTTCCTCCGATGTGTTGGTCGCTAGAACTCTGTAATCAAGAAGCGCAACCTACTATTGTCCGTAGTAGGCGTTCTTGCCGTGTTTGCGCTCGTAGTGCTTGCGGACGAGATGCTCCGGCAGTCGACCCGCGCGAGGATCGAGTGCCTTCGTGATGGACGCCATCTTGGCCAATTCTTCGAGGACAACGGCGTGATAGACGGCCTTGTCGGCCGTCTTACCCCAGGTAAACGGGCCGTGCCCAGCCACGAGCACCATCGGAATCTCGCGTGGATCACGCGTGCGGAAGCAATCGATGATCTGCGTCCCCGTCTCGGCTTCGTAGTCGCCGCGGACTGCCTCGGGAGTCATGACCTCCGTACAAGGAACGTCCTCGGCAAGGTGGTCCGCGTGGGTCGTGCCGTAGATCGGGATCGGCAAGCAAGCCTGCGCCCACGCCGTGGCGTACGTCGAATGCGTGTGAACGATTCCACCGATGCCTTGGAAGGCTCGATACAAAGCGGCGTGGGTCTTGGTGTCGGAGGAAGGGCGCAAGCTGCCCTCCACCACCTTGGCATCGAGGTCGACGATGACGATGTCAGCAGCTTTGAGACTGTCGTAGTCAACGCCGCTCGGCTTGATCGCGAAGACCGCCCGGTCGGCGTCGAACGCAGAGACGTTGCCGAATGTGTAGATGGCAAGACCTTGGCGGGGAATTTCCATGTTCGCCCGCCAAGCCTGCTCCTTTAGCGCGTCGTAATTCGACTTCATCAATACCTGTCGCTGTACCTGTCGACGTCTATCGCCCGAGGCGGAAAGCGGCGTCGCTCCAGCGAAGCTCGTTCTTGAGCGCCGAAAGATCCGTGTCGCGTCCGATGTGCACGTATTCGAGGCCCAGCATTCCAGCCAAGTCCTCCATCTGCTCGGCCGTCACTGCGCGGCTGAACGATGTGTGATGGGCGCCACCGGCGAGGAGCCACGCTTGGCAACCGCGCTTGAAATCGGGACGCGGCACCCAAACCGCCCGCGCCACCGGAAGCTTCGGCATGGCGTGCTCGGCTTTGAGAACATCCACCTCGTGAACGATGAGGCGCATTCGCCCGCCCATGTCGACGAGCGTGGCGGCAACGGCCGGTCCGGGCGCGGCAGTAAACACCAAACGACAAGGGTCCGACTTGCCACCGATGCCGAGAGGATGGATCTCGAGCGAAGGTTTTCCATCCGCGATCGACGGACAAACCTCAAGCATGTGCGCGCCGAGAACCTTCTCCTCGCCTTTGACCAAGTGGTACGTGTAGTCCTCCATGAACGACACCCCGCCCTGCTTGCCAGCAGAGATGACCTTCATCAGTCGAACCAGCGCCGACGTCTTCCAGTCGCCCTCGGCTCCAAAGCCGTAGCCATCGGCCATCAGGCGCTGGCAGGCAAGACCCGGGAGCTGCTTGAGGCCGTACAGGTCCTCGAAGGTCGTGGTGAAGGCACTGTAGCCTCCGCTCGTCAGGAACGCGCGCATTCCGATTTCTTGCCGGGCGGCGTCGCGCAGGCCCTCGCGCTGGGCGCCGCCCTTAAGCAGGGCCGGAGCGAGAACGTACTTCGACTCGTACTCCTGGACGAGGCGATCGACCTCGGCGTCCGCCACTTCGGCAATTCGCTTGGCCAGGTCACCCACCGCGTGTCCGTTGGTCGACCAACCAAGCTGAATCTGCGCCTCGACACGGTCGCCGCCGGTCACGGCGACTTCGCGCATGTTCATGCCGCCAAAGCGCACGATCTTCAGGTTCCGCGACTCGGCGAATGCGCAGGCAACGCGCGACCAGGCTTCGAGCTCCGCGACGACATCGGCATCCTGCCAATGCCCAACAACGATCTTGTTGTTCAGCCGGAGGCGCGACGTAATGAAGCCAAATTCGCGGTCGCCGTGGGCCGACTGGTTCAAATTCATGAAGTCCATGTCGATTTCCGACCACGGCAGCTCGCGGTTGAACTGCGTATGCAAATGGGCCAGCGGCTTTGCCAGCTGCGTGAGGCCCCGGATCCACATCTTCGCCGGGGAGAACGTGTGCATCCACGTGATCACGCCGACGCATGTCGGTGCCGAGTTAGCTTCGAGACATGCCTGCGAAATCGCATCCGGTCCCTTGAGCGTGGGCTTCCACACCACCCGAACCGGCAGCTTACCTGACGCGTCCAGATACGCCGCGATCTCACGGGAATGCTCCGCGACCTTGTTCAGGGTTTCCTGACCGTACAGCTCTTGACTGCCCGTCAAGAACCAAACTTCTTGGGTATTTGTAGCGCTCATGTTCGCACCTTTGTTGATTTCGTTTTGCGGCCACTCCGTATCGCCTTCACAGCAAGACGACCGGAGCTTTTGTCATAGCTCATGACGGGCGCTTTGGCTCGCTCTCCACAAGCGAGCCGAGCGCCCCAGAATCCTTCACGGAGACGATCGTAGCGCTTCGCGCGGTCCGGCTCGGTCCGTCCGCGGAGTCGACACATCGCACCGAGACGCTGCCGAAGTCCATCCAGCCCACCCCGCAGGTGGCATCTCTCGCGATGCTTTCCAGGTGGTTATTGGACGCCATGATATTCTCCCCTTCTGGCCAAACGGCGCGCGCACAACTGGGGTCGACGCTTGCCCCGATTACCCAACTGATGGCCGTCAGGCGGTAGCACGATGAAGACAAGAGCCCTCGATGTCAACTGCAAAAAATAGCGGTTGGCAGTCGGCTCCACAGGCTTTCGCAGTGTCGGTTCAATGAACGATTTTCGTGACAATTTCGGCAGCCACAGAGCAATAGAAGACGGTGGAGTGTCGGCTGATTCCTGGTCTCATAACGTCGTCCGGAAAAGTCTCGGTACCCGACAACCGGTGACTAGGATCCGCCACAGTCCGACCATGACGTGATTGCTGTCTAAGCAACACCAACGAAGCCGGTGGCTCGCGCCAATCCCTGATCCCAATCGACAGATCGCCGAAGCGTGAGGCGCGCCGGTTGACAGAACGTCCACGCATCAGACATCCTGCTTCACCAATTCAAGTCAGAGGAGATGGGCATGAATCCAAACAACACCCCCAAGGCTATTGAGAGCGGCGAAACTGCGCTCGGTATCGAGTTCGGCTCCACGCGAATCAAGGCCGTCCTGATCGGCGCGGACCATTCGCCGATCGCCTCGGGAAGCTACGACTGGGAAAACCGGTACGAAAACGGCGTTTGGACCTACCACCTCGAAGATGTCTGGACCGGCCTGCAGGAAAGTTTTCGGCAGCTCCGCAGTGACGTTCAGTCCAAGTACAACGTTCCACTCAAGACCGTCGGCTCCATCGGCTTTTCCGCGATGATGCACGGCTATCTCGCGTTCGACAAAAAAGGAAAGCTACTCGTCCCGTTCCGAACCTGGCGAAACACCACCACAGGCAAAGCGGCGGAGCAACTGACCAAGCTCTTCCAATTCAGTATTCCCCAGCGCTGGAGCATCGCGCACCTGTATCAGGCCATCTTGAACAAAGAGCCTCACATTCGCGACATCCAGTTCCAGACCACGCTGGCGGGCTATGTCCATCGCAAGCTGACGGGACAGAAAGTACTGGGCGTCGGCGAAGCCTCGGGCATGTTCCCCATCGATAGCAAGACCAACAACTACGATGCGCGAATGCTCAAGGCGTTCAACGGAAAGCTCAAGGCCAGAAAGATTCCGTGGAAGCTCGAGGAGATCTTGCCCAAGGTGCTGATGGCAGGAGACTCCGCCGGCACGCTCACCGAGGAAGGCGCCAAGCTGCTCGACCCGACCGGCCAGCTATCGGCTGGCATTCCACTTTGTCCGCCCGAGGGCGACGCGGGCACGGGCATGGTTGCCACCAACAGCGTGGCAGAGCGCACCGGAAACGTATCCGCGGGTACGTCCGTGTTCGCCATGATCGTGCTCGAGAAGCCGCTTTCGAAGCTGTATCCCGAAATCGATATGGTCACCACGCCGACCGGCAAGCCGGTAGCGATGGTCCACAGCAACAACTGCACCTCCGACCTCAACGCATGGGTCGCGCTGTTCAAGGAATTCACCCAAGCGCTGGGCGTCGACACCAGCGAATCGAAGCTGTTCGAGATGCTGTACACGAAGGGCCTGGCCGGCGATGCCGATTGCGGTGGACTGCTCGCCTACAACTATTTCTCCGGCGAGCACCTCACGCACCTTGCGGAAGGCCGGCCGCTCTTCGTCCGGGCTCCGGAAAGTCGTTTCACGCTCGCGAACTTCATGCGCACGCATTTGTTCTCGGCACTTGGTGCTCTGAAGATCGGCCTCGCCATCTTCGACAAGGAAAAGGTCAAGATCGAACAAGTCCTCGGCCACGGCGGCTTCTTCAAGACCAAGGATGTGGGCCAAAAGATCATGGCAGCGGCGATGAACGTCCCCGTCTCCGTGATGGAAACTGCTGGGGAAGGCGGAGCATGGGGCATGGCACTGTTGGCTTCGTACATGCTTCGCAAGACGGCAAAGGAAACTCTCGAAGCGTATCTCACCGACAAGGTCTTTGCGGGTCAGCAGGGAACGACCATCGCGCCAGATCCCAAGGACGTCACGGGCTTCGCCGCGTTCATGGAGCGCTACAAGAAAGGCATGGCCATCGAGAAGGCCGCCGTGAACAACCTCAAGGCGTAGCGCCCAATCCGGCAAACAAGCTCGACAAAGCGAGGTTGACCGAAAAGCCGCGAATTTGCGCCATCGGCGCCGACATTCACCGACGACGATGTCGGGAGATTGTCATTTATTCATCATAGTTGGCGCGTGCTGTTGCGGGACTCGAGTGGGTCTGCGATCAGTTGATAGCAATGTCTTCTTTTGCTCCAGAGCTGCCCACTTCGCCGAAATCGCCCAAACAACTGCGCAACATCCTGTTCTCCGCGGTCATCGGTCCCCATGGAGTCGACGGCCCGCACAGTCGGTACAAGAATCCGATGAGCCTCCTCAACAACCAGGTCACGCGGGGGCAGCGGCACTACACGGTCCAGATGTTCTCGCGGACCTTCGCCTACGACCTGTTCGGCGCAAATCTCGACGCCAACGTCGCGGTACTGGATTTTCCTTCCGAGAGCCAGCTGCGGGCGAAGCTCGTCGAACGCCCTTGGGATCGCGTTGGCCTTTCAGGCATCATGGCCAACTTCGAAAAGGTCCTCGTCACCTGGCGAATAGTGCGCGAAACGCTGCCGAGGGTTCCCATCGACATCGGCGGCCATGTGGTCAACGACGACGAAGTCACCCAAGAGCTGATCGAGCGGATGCTGGCGGCCGTTCCCGGCGAAACCTTCAACGTTTGGGAGCCCTCGTTCGAGAATCCGGCATCGGTCGGTCTGTCGGACTGGTTGCGAGAGCGTAACTGCGAAGGCGGCGGCGTGACCTTCGTCAAGCGTGACGGCCTCGAGTACTACGCAAGGATGCCGGGCGTCGGCCTCAAGGACGAGAACATCGTCCATGCGCCGCTCGTGGATGCCACCTTCGACAAGCGCGCGCTCGGCTTCAAGGTGCCCGAGCTATCGGCCGGGCTGATCATCCCCGACGTGGGCTGTCCGATGCGCTGTAACTTTTGCACGACCTCGGCCAAGTTCGACGGCAAGTTCGTCAAATTCCTCCATTCCGCCGAAGATATCTTGTCGGTCGCAGACGCTCAGGCGGCACGCGGGGCAAGCGAGATGTTCGTCATGTCGGAGAATTTTTCGCTCGACACCAAGCGTGCCCTCGCGCTGCTCAAGCTGATGGAGGAGCAACGTAAGCCGTACCGCTACGCCGTGTTCTCGTCGGCAGATGCGCTGCTACGGCTGGGCGTCGAGAATATCGTCAAGCTCGGCTACAGCTTCATCTGGATTGGCCTCGAGGAGTCCTCGGGGACGACCTACAAAAAGATGGACGGAATCGGTCTTCGCGACCTCATCGCGCAACTGCAGAGCCACGGCGTCGAGGTCTTGGGCTCGACCATTTTGGGATTTCCGCACCAGCAAGCCGAAGACCTCGACCGGGAGATCGAACACGCACTTTCCTACGGCTGCACCTACAACCAATTCATGCTGTACATCGCGATGCCCGGCACTTCGCTGTGGAAGCAGATGAAGACGGAACGTCGGCTCAAAGAAGGATTCACCTGGTCCGATATCCACGGCCAGCACGTGCAAAACTGGCACCACGCGTTCCTCTCGGATGAAGTGATCGGCGAAAAAATCGACCACGCATTCGAGCGCGATTTCGAGGTGCTCGGCCCGTCCATCCTGCGCATGATCCAGACCCACTACGATGGTTATCGCAACACCGCGGATTGGGACCATGAATTGGTGCAAATGCGGCGCGCGGAAATGCGAAAGAAATTCCCCTTCTACGCCATGCTAGTCGAAGCCATGCGCCGAGATCTAAAGCGCCTAGGCAACGCCACGCACGAGCAAGCACGCAACCTGCGCGATCGACTGATCGAAGAGTGCGGCTGGAAGGCAAGGCTCGCAGCCATGTTCGGCGGTCGCTTCGTCGCGCACCGATTGAAGGCCGAGCAGCGCCGACACGAGCGCTCAGTAGAGCTGCGACAGGCTCCCGAACCGCAGTGCTTGGTGACCCACTACGGAACGTTCGAGATGCGCGCCTCACCGAACCTGCCGGCTCCCGGCCCCACGCCCGAGTGCGTGGCGGTCGTGCGTCCCCGGATCGGCGTAAGCGGGAGTCGCGTCGCCTCGCTGCCGGGTACGGTTCGAGTCCGACCAGGACACGTCTTGCAACCTCAGTGCTGCGAAGTCGAACTATAGAAGACCGCATCAAAACGGAGGCCGACACTTGGATTTGCCTCCATTTGCGTCATTCCAGTTGCGATTCACGAATAGACAATTCTTCGCACATCGCGACCATCGCCACGTAGAATTCGCACTCGTAGCCTCCTTATAAGTAAGTGCCATGGTCATCCGACCAAGGGATCGGCTCCGAGTGACTGCCGCTCCCCAAAGATGACGCGCTTTGCGCCTCTCAACTGTCCTGCTAGGAGGTCCTTCTGTGATAAGCCGAGTGATTTCTGGGATTGGTATCGGCCTTGTGGCGCTTGCAGCATGCAGCACCAAGGATCAGGGAGGGACGCAGACCGGAGGCAGTAAGGCGGCTGGCGGTCAACACTCGGGCGGCAGCGGCGCTGGAGGGGCGACCGGCATGGGCGGCGTCCAAAGCAACGGAGGCAACACGACGGCCTCCAGCGGAGCGGGAGGCGGAAGCACGACGGGCCGAGGCGGAGCCGGCGGACAATCAGGTTCAGGCGGAGCGAGTGGCCAGGCCGGCAGCGGAACGGGTGGCCAGGCCGGCGGCGGATCAGGCGGGCAAGCCGGCAGTGGAACCGCTGGCGCGGGATCAGGTGGCCAAGCCGGCAGCGGAACGGGCGGAAGTGCTTCGGGGGGATCCGCCGGCACCTCTACGTTGATCAATACGTACGACGGAGCGCGCGCGACGACCGTCAGCTTCGACCTTGGTTGGAAGTTCCACCTCGGCGAGGCGAGCGGTGCACAGGCAACGACCTTCGACGATTCGTCCTGGACGAAAGTGGATGTGCCCCACGATTGGAGCATTTCACTGGCGTTCAACCAGAGCTCGGCAGCTACCTACGAGGGAGGATACCTCGATGGCGGCGTGGGCTGGTACCGAAAGACCTTCGACTTGCCCGCCGCGAGCTCAGGCCAGAGGGTCGTCGTCCAGTTCGATGGAATCTACATGGACAGCACCGTGTACCTTAACGGCACGCAGATCGGAGCCCGTCCGTACGGATATTCGTCCTTCGAATGCGATTTCACGGCCAACGCGAAATTCGGCGGCTCGAACGTGCTCGCCGTGAGGGCCAACAACCAGCAGCCGAGCAGCCGCTGGTACTCGGGCAGCGGCATTTATCGTCACACGTGGCTCAAGACGGTAAATCCGGTGCACGTGGCGTACACCGGCACGCGCGTGACGACGCCGCAGGTGTCGACCTCGAGCGCGACCGTGAACATTGCAGCGACGATCAAGAACGACGGAACGACCGACCAATCGGCGACCGTGGCGAGCTCGGTGCGCGACGCTTCAGGAGCAGAAGTGGGCAAAGGCTCGTCGGCGGCGACCTCGGTGACGGCAGGGAAGACGGCCGATGTGAGCCATACCGTGACAGTGGCCAATCCCAAGCTCTGGTCGACCTCGTCGCCAACCATGTACTCGGTGGTCACGACGGTGTCAGTCGGCGGTACCGTGGTCGACACGTACACCACGCCGTTTGGTATTCGCACCTTCGCATTCGACGCGAACACGGGGCTCACGTTGAACGGCGCGAAAATTAAAATCAATGGCTTGTGCAATCACCACGACCTCGGAGCCCTGGGCGCGGCGGTCAACTATCGTGCCATCGAGAAGCGGCTCCAGATCCTCAAGGACATGGGCGCCAACGGGCTTCGCACATCTCACAATCCGCCCGCGCCCGAGCTACTTGATATCGCCGATCGCCTCGGCTTCCTGGTCATGGATGAGGCCTTCGACTGTTGGTACAACGGGAAGCATACCTACGACTACGGGCGATTCTTCAAGACCTGGGCCAACACCGACATCACCGACATGGCCGCCCGCGATCTCAATCACCCGAGCATCATCATTTGGAGCATCGCCAACGAGGTGGGTGAAACCAGCGATTCTGCGACCGTCAAGCAGCTAATGGACGCCATCCACACCAAAGACACGACACGCCCAATCGGTCAGGCGCTTGCGGCGTGGGCAGCAGCGGATACCGCGGCGGTGGGATTGGAAGACGTGGTGGGGATCAACTATGCGCCGGATCGATACGACTCGATTCACACGGCGCACCCCACGTGGAAGATGTTTGGCAGCGAAACCTCCTCGGCCTTGCGCAGTCGAGGCGTGTACAACGGCAGCAACAATCAGTGCTCCTCGTACGACGACCAGGCGGCTGGCTGGGGACAAACCGCGGAGGTCTCGTGGAAGAACGTCAACACGCGCGACTGGATCGCCGGCGAATATATCTGGACGGGCTTCGACTACATCGGCGAGCCAACGCCCTACGAATGGCCATCGAAGAGCGCGTACTTCGGAATCATCGACACAGCGACCTTCCCCAAGGACGTCTACTACTTCTATCAGAGCAAGTGGAACGCCAGCGGGCCCACTATGGTCCACATCGTTCCGATGAACTGGACGAACTGGACGGCAGGACAAGCCGTGAAAGTCTTCGTCTACAGCAACGCCGACAGTGTCGAGCTGTTTCTCAACGACAAATCGCAGGGCTCCAAGACCGTGGACCCGAGCGTCTCCAAGCTTCAGTGGTCGGTGCCGTTCGCGACCGGCACGCTCGAGGCCAGGGCCACCAAGGGAGGCGCGGTGGTCGCGACCGACACCCTGAAGACAGCCGGCGCCGCCGCGGCTCTGGCAATGAAGGCCGATCGTGCTTCGATCACGGCGGACGGACGCGATCTGTCCTTCGTCGAGGTGGACATCGTGGACGCCCAAGGGGTGATCGTCCCGCAAGCCAAGAACCAAGTCGACTTCACCATCAGCGGTCCCGGCGCTATCGTGGGTCTTGACGGTGGAGACTCCACGAACCACGACTCTTACAAGGGCACCTCGCATGCCGCTTTCAGCGGCAAGCTGATGGCCATCGTTCAATCGACAACAACCGCCGGTACCGTCACGCTCAACGCCACGTCCGGATCGCTAACGGCCGGCTCGGTGGTCATCACGACCAAGACGCCCTAACTAGGCGAAAAATATCTTACTGATCTCGTTCCACTTCGCGTCGTCGATGGCGGACGACAGATCGGAATGGAGCACGCCACCGTCGGCCATGGTGGCAGCCGCGGCGGGCGAACCGAGCGCGGCGACCAGACGGTCCACTTCACGCCCGAACCAGGCGCCGATGGCGGCGCCGGTGACCAGCGACTCGCGCTTGCTATCGGCGCCCGTCAGCTCGACCAACCAAGCGGCATAGGGGTTGCGACCAACCGCCGACGGATCGGAGCAAACCGCCGGGTTCACGCTCGCCACCCGGCCGCTGGCGGGCGCCAACACCTGCATTCGGCGCTGGCCGTGGAAAAGGGTGCAGACGGCCTGTCCCTGCTCGACCCGTGAACCGATGGCTAAAGCCTCGACGGCCGTAACCCGGCCAAGAGTGGCGGAAGCGAGAGCATCGATACCGACGTAGGCACCCCCTTGGTCATCGACGCTGGCCCAGGCGTGCGTCGGATGCACGAGCAACTCGGCCGGTGGAACAGCCAAGCCGTGGCGCTCCGGCCGAGACTTGGCCCCGCTGACGAACCAACGACGAAAGGCTGGGCTGACGACGACGGCTGCCAGTCCTGCCAGAAGAACGAACGGTACCAGCAGCCGAACACCGTAGGCCAGGACTGCGAGCACCGGGATGGCGACGATCACGGCCACGGCCAAGCTGAGGTACAGGGCGGAATTCTTGGCCAGCCTTTTCACGCTTTGAGAACGAATCATGGTTTCCTCCGGGTCGCCCAGGCGGCGCCTTACCGATTACTCTGGCAAGTGCCGTACCAGCCCATGAAAGGGAGCAAAAACGCCTGAAGACCGTCTATGACACGGTTTGGGGCCGGCCAGAACGCAAAAACCCGCTGTCTTTTTCAACATTTAGGACTCTAATTGTTGAATTATTCCACACAGGACCTAAGCATTTGATTTACAATGGCTTTCGTAAGCCATGGTGAGCAACGAAGGATTCTCTCCCGACGTACTGTTGAATTCGTCCACAGCCCGTCCCAGCCGCTGCCGAGCGGCCTTTCTGAACAACGATTTGCTATCCGCCGAAGCTGGCGGCCTTCGACGATATCTGCTGTCCCCGTGGGCAAGCGTCCCCAGCCGACCCGCGCGCCCGACCGTTGGCGCCATTCTTGCGAAGGGAGCTCCCACCATGGCAGCCAACCGCAAGACTTCGACCTCCGCCAAAGACAACCGACGTTCGCGCATGCAAGCGCCGCTTGGCACCGTCCCCATCGAGAGCAACGAGTGCATCTGGATGCGCGCCGGTGTCCTTTCGTATCGATTGTGCGACCGAGGCTTTGATTGCGAGCACTGCATGCTGGATGCGGCTTTGCAGCGTGACCGCACCGGCGAATCCGCGGCCTGGACCCAAGGCGGTTGGGGCCCGTCCGGCTATCGGCTGTTTCCGCAGGATCGGCGGTTCAGCGCGACCCATGCCTGGGTGGTCGAGCTTGGGCGAACCTCGGTGCGCATCGGCGTCGACGCGCTGGTAGCGTGGCTGCTGTCCGAGGCCGGCGCCATCAAGCTTCCGACGCCCGGCACCTTGGTCACGCGGGGCGAGCCTTTGGCCACGCTCTCGAGCGGCAACGGCAAGCTGACACTCGCCGCACCGGTTTCCGGCAAAGTCGTGGCCCGCAACGAAGCTGTGCGCAGCTGCCCCGAGCTGGTCATCTCGGCACCGTACGGCGCAGGCTGGTTGGTGGATCTCGCGGTCGAGCCGACTCAGCGAGACAAACAACTTGCGCCTCTGCTTTGCGGTTCGGACATGGAACAGCTTAGCCGTGGGCATCTGCACGATTTCCATCACCGCGTCGATGCACTGCTGACCGCGCGCCCGAAGGGCGTCGGGGCGACCATGGCCGACGGCGGAGTACCGCTCGGTGATCCGCGCTCGATGCTCGGTGCTGCCCGCTACCTGAAACTCGTGCAGGAGCTTCTTCTCTGAGCCCACCCGACCCCGATCCCAACGCGATCAGGACCGACGAATCCAGTCGGCGGCAAAGCAATAGCACCGCCAAACCTCGACCAGCGGGCAGCATGGACGTCGCGTTCTACCATTCGGCGAGCGCGCGCTTGCTCGTGCCGCTGCTGCTCACCATCGTCGTCGTCGTCTCGGTCTATGGCTTTCTCGGCTTCCGGGCGATGTCGCAAGAATGGAATGAATCGGTTTATTCCTACGCGCGAAAATTCGGCGAGCTGGCAAAGAGCGCCACGAAGCACGGCATGCTGGTCAACCGCAACGACGACGTTCAGTACGTCGTGCAGTTGATCGGCGACAGCCCGGGCGTGGAAGCGCTGAACATCTACAACAAGCACGGCAGCGTCGCCTTTTCGCACGACCCGGCGAAAATCGGGCAGCAAGTCGACATGCAGGCCGAGGCGTGCGTGGTGTGCCACGAAAAAGGCGCGCCACTAAAAGCGGTGGACACGGAAAACCGCACGCGCATCTACCGCAACAATCAGGGCCGCCGCGTGTTCGGCGTCATCGTGCCCATCGAAAACGAACCACAGTGCGCGCAGGGTGGTTGCCACGGTCCGGTCGCCGAGCAGTCGATCCTCGGCATCATGGACGTACAGATGTCCCTCGAATCGCTGGATCTGGCTCTCAGCGATGCGCGCCGCCGATCCTTCTGGCTCACCATCGCGGTCATGCTGGTAGTCAGCGCGGGAACCATCGCTTTTGTCTATCGCATCGTTCGCCGTCCGGTCGTCAAGCTGGTCGAAGGCACGCAGCGAATCGCCCAAGGCGACCTCGACACGCGCATCGACGTCACCTCGCGCGACGAGCTTGGACAATTGGCCGCCGCCTTCAACGGGATGACCCACGATTTGCACAAGGCGCGTGAAGAAGCCAACGAGTGGTCGCAGCAGCTGGAACAAAAGGTCGTCGAGAAGACGGCCGAGCTGGGACGCGCGCAGCGCCAAGTTTTGCTGATGGAGAAGATGGCGTCGCTTGGCAAGCTGGCCGCCACTGTGGCGCACGAGCTGAACAATCCGCTGGGCGGTATTCTGAACTACGCCAAGCTCGTCGAGCGCGTCCTGCGCGACGAAACCCTCGACGAAGCCGGCAAGCGCGACGTCCAGCACTACCTGACGGCCATTCAACAGGAGTCGCGGCGCTCGGGCGACATCGTCCGCAACCTGCTGCTGTTCGCGCGTCCGTCGCGCACCCGCTTTGCGCCGGTACACATGTCGCAAATCATCGAGCGCAGTCTGCTCCTCATCAACCATCGCTTGGCCATGTCGTCGATTCGCTGTGAGTACGTTTCACCGACGGGGGACGATCTGCTCACGTGCGATCCGGACCAGATTCAGCAGGTGCTGGTCGCTTTGCTGGTCAACGCCATCGAGGCCATGGAAGAAGGCGGCGTGCTTCGACTGACCGTCACGCCCCAACCGGACCTCATCGAATTCATCGTCTCCGACACCGGCGTCGGCATTCCCGAAGACGCCATCGGCCACATCTTCGAGCCGTTCTTCTCCACCAAAGACAAGGAAAGTGGCGTGGGCCTGGGACTGGCCGTCGTGTACGGCATCGTATGCGGCCACAGCGGCACCGTCGACGTCACCTCCGAGCCAGGCAAAGGAGCCACCTTCACGGTCCGCCTGCCGCGCGACCCCGCACCCACCGACCACGCCACCAAGGATTCGAATGTCTCCCCAGAAAGCTAGCATCCTGATTGTCGACGACGAGCTCTCCGTGCGGGACTCGCTCTTGCATTGGTTTCGCAAAGATGGGCTGAACGTATCAACCGCCGCCAATGCCACCTTGGCCCTGCAAGCGCTGGAACAAGGCAGCTACGACATCGTGTTGCTCGACATCAAGATGCCCGGCATGGACGGCATGGAGCTGCAAGGACGCATCCACACTCTCGCGCCCAAGACCATCGTCATCATGATGACGGCTTTTGCCTCGGTGGACACCGCCGTACGCGCTCTCAAGCAAGGCGCGTTCGACTATGTGACCAAGCCGATCGACCCGGACGAGCTTTCCCACTTGGTCGCCCGCGCCCTCAAAGAACGTCGGCTGGAAGACGAGAATTCGCAGTTGCGCGAAACCATCGCCGAGCTGTCGTCCGCCGACTTCGTCATCGGGGAAAGCCCGGCCATGCACAAGGTGATGGAGCTGATTCGCCAGGTAGCACAGACCAACGCCACGGTCATGATTCGAGGCGAAAGCGGCACAGGCAAAGAGCTGGTGGCGCGCACCATCCACGCCAACAGTACCCGCAAGTTCTTTCCCATCATTCCCATCAACTGCGGCGCCATGCCGGACAGCCTCCTCGAAAGCGAGCTGTTCGGCCACGAGAAAGGCGCGTTCACCGGCGCCAACTTCCGCCGCAAGGGACGCCTGGAAATGGCCGATGGCGGAACCCTCTTTCTCGACGAAATCGGCACCATCACGCCCAAGATGCAAGTGGATCTTTTGCGCGCCATCGAAACCGGCGAGGTCATGCGACTCGGCGGTTTGCGCCCGGTGGAGGTCGATTTCCGCATCGTCTGCGCGACCAACGAAGATCTGGAGAAGATGGTCGCCGACGGGCGCTTTCGCCAAGATCTCTATTACCGCATCAACGTGTTCAGCATCGCGCTGCCGCCCCTGCGCGAGCGACTGGAAGACATCGGCACCTTGGCTCGCCACTTCCTCAAGCGACTGGCCTTGCAGATGGACAAGCGCGTCTCCGACATCAGCCCCGAAGCCATTCAGAAGATGATGGCTTACGACTGGCCCGGCAACGTTCGCGAGCTCGCCAACGCCATCGAGCGCGCCATGGTGGTGAGCCGCGGCAGCGTCATTCGTCCCGAGGATCTGCCGTTTGTCTTGCCCGAGACACAAGTCATTTCGGCGCCTGCGGGGGATTCGCTGGCCGACATGGAGAAGGCGCACATTGCCGTGATCCTCGCCCGCACGCGATGGAACATCAGCCAATCGGCCGACCTGCTGCAAATCGATCGTGCGACCTTGTACAACAAGATCAAGCGTTACGGTCTACAGCGGGGTGAATCTCGCGACGCCGACACCAACGGCAACAAACCCGCATAGACCGGGACGGAGTCTGTGGTCCACCTCGTCCCCATCTGCCTTCCCGGACAAGCGCGTCTGCTCGACGACGTCGGCAACCGTATCGCCAAGGCGTTCTCGACAACGGTGACCACTCGCCCACCGCGCTTCGATCCCGAAATGGCATTCGACAAGTCGCGCGGGCAATATCACTCGACGGTCATTCTGGAAAGCCTGCTGGCCGACAGCAGCAACAGCGGCGACCGAATCCTCGGCGTTGCCGGCGTCGATCTGTTCATTCCCATTCTCACCTACGTGTTCGGCGAAGCGCAGCTCGACGGGCGCGCCGCCGTCGTCTCCATCTATCGCCTGGACAATGGTCGCTATGGCTTGCCTGGTAGCGCTTCCCTGCTGAACGACCGTCTGGCCAAAGAGGCGATCCACGAACTCGGCCACACGGCGGGGCTGGTCCATTGCCATCATCCCGTCTGCGTGATGCGAAGCTCGACCTACGTGGAGGACATCGACGTGAAATCCGCCGAGTTCTGTCCCGACTGTTTGCAAGAGCTGCGCACGAGCGTGGTTCGGATTTAGAGATCCCCTGCGTGTCGACGTGCAAGAGCGGCCACGGCATCGGCCCAGGCGCCACTGGAATTCAGGGAAGGCACGAGCGTCAAGGCCTCGCCGCCCGCGGCGCGGAACTGCTCACGTCCCCGGATGCCGATCTCCTCGAGCGTCTCGAGGCAGTCGGCGACGAAGGCTGGGCAAAACACGAGTAGCCGCTTCTTCCCTTCCGCCGCCAACTGGCGAAGCACAACATCCGTGTACGGCTCGATCCACCGGGTGCGCCCGAGGCGCGACTGAAAGCTCACGCGCCAGGCGCCCGCGGCCAAGCCCAATCGCGCCGCCAGGGCCTTCGCCGTGGCGAAGCACTGGGCGCGGTAGCAATCGTAATTCGCGGAACCTAGGGTCAAGCAGCAATCGTGGTTAGCCAGACAGTACCTTCCGCTCGGATCGCTCTTGCGGACGTGGCGCTCGGGCAGACCATGAAAACTGAAGAGCACGCAGTCAGGCTTCTCGCTTTTCAAAAGCGGAGCTCCCTGCGCGGCGAAGGCATCGAGAAACGCCGGATCGTCGTGGAAAGATCCGACGACGCTCAGGATGGGCGGCGACCACGGCAAGGCGGCCAGGCGCATGGCTTCGGCCACCGTCGACCCGGTGGTCGATGCCGCCTGTTGCGGATAGAGCGGAAACACGACGATACGGTCCACGCCAGCGAGGCGCAGCCTTTCGAGCGCGCTCGCCATTGATGGATTCTGGTACCGCATGCCAAGCTCGACCACCCACTCGGATCCAAGCCTCGCCCGCACCGCCTTCAGCAAATCGTCGCTGTGCCAGCGCAAAGGCGACCCGCGCTCGGTCCAGATTTTCCGATACGCGGCCGCGCTCTTGCTCGACCGTAGCGGCAAGATAATGCCATTGAGTAAAAGCCAGCGGCCCACGAGCGACATGTCGAGAACCCGCGGATCGGAGAGGAATTCGCGCAGGTAGCGGCGTACGGCCGTGGGCGTTGGCTGGTCCGGGGTGCCCAGGTTGCAGAGCAGGAGGCCCGTCATCGACGGAACTATTGCACAGCCCGGCCCAGGGCGCAGCACCACCACAGGCAGCTTGACTCAACTTCCCAGAGGAGACGCCGATAAGAAAGGCTTGGCCGAGGGGAAACATGGATCAGCCCGACGAGGAAAAGGAAAGACGTCACCCGTCCGACGAACGAAGACACCATCCGCGTACGTACCTGGGCCTGCCAGTCCGGGTGCATTTCGCGGGCGAGCCACACACGATCACACTCGAGCTCGTGGACATCTCGCTGGGTGGCGCCTACTTTCGCACCTCGGGCAGACGACCTCGCCGGGGGCAATGGCTGGCCCTTGGCTTCGTGACCGGAGAACGCCAAGTCTGTGCTGCTCGCGGCCGGGCGGTGCGCGTCGATGAGTCCGGATTCGCCCTAACCTTTGATGCCGTGAATTCGGCCCTGCAAAGCTTTCTGGAAGACCTCAAGAGCCACGTGCAGCGAGCGGCCTAGGCGCGCGTGGTCCCCTGACGGCGGGTGGGGCGGAGACTACTTCCCGTAACCCGCCGCAACGACGTTGGCCTGAACGGCGTCATCGACGGAATCCGGTGGATTACCGGACGTGATACAACCTTCGAAGAAGATTCCTCTGCCGTAGTTGCTCCCGTCACCGCCCGTTCCGAGGATGATGGCGCCTATCTTCTTCATTGGAGTGTAGCCGGGCGGACGTTTTCCATCCCACATGACCTGGAGCTGGCCGGACTGCGCGTTGCCGGCCTTGATCCCCATCGTGTTCCCAGAGGGGCCCTTGAGAAAGGCCGTAACTAAGGCCCACGTGATGCTCTGATTGGTTGTGCAGACGGCGCCCGGAGTATCACATTCGAACATGCCGTTTTCGAGATCCGCTCCGATCCACGGGCCTTTGCCAGCTCCCCCCTTTTGGAACTGCGTGGAGTTGCCCCAGTAGATGGCCTCCATCGTGGCGCTGCCGTCGTCCTTCCCGGACGTTTCTGCATTGCCGTAATCGAAGCAGCAGGTCCCGCTGTACATCGTCCCGTCGAGTACCGCGTACATCGACTCTGGGTCGTCTCCCTTTGCGAGCCCCGTGGTGTTGATATTCCGGTAGCCGACGTTCGATCCGGGGTTGTCGACGTAGATGCCGTGGGCAGTGTGGCCGTTGATCTTGATCTGCCCCTTGGAGGCATCCGCTTCGTCACTGCCATTCGCCATCCAGAGCGACGGTCCCGCTTTGGGCAGGTCGTTCTTCTTCGGAGACTGGTCGTAAATGATCGAAATCGTGCACGACGTACCAGTGCAGAAAGAGTCTTGCACGGAGATGTCGACGTATCCCCCTGGGGCGGAGACTGACACGTCCGTCGTCTTCCCGTCTGACTTTCTCCTGAGCTGGTAAAGGTGGCCGCTGTACGCTGAGTACAGTGCGCGAACCGTGCTGTGAGCTGCAACGCAGGGCGTGTTCGCCGCCTGATAAATGTCGCAAGGTGCGGTACCCGTTCCGCTCGATCCGGCGCTCCCGCCTGCGCCCGCCGTAGTTCCGCCCAAGCCGCTGCTGCCACCAGAAGCCGGCGAGGAGCTCCCAGCGGTTCCGCCGGAGCCGTTGCTAGTGGTTCCTGCCCCGCCACTCGTCCCTCCAGCCGGCCCTGCGCCCCCAGCCGAAACCGCGCCACCGCCCGAACCCGTGGTCGTCGTTCCCCCCGAGCTGGCCCGGGTCGTTCCGCCTTGACCGCTTACGCCACCTGAGCTCGAGCTCCCGCCGCTGCCACTGCCGCTGCCGCCCGAGCCCGCAGCGTTGCCGCCCGTAGCCGGCTCAGACGATCCACCCGATCCCGAGCTTCCACTCGATCCTCCGGCCCCTGTGTTTTCGCGTGCTGGTGCTGTGCACCCGACGATAGCCGATAGCGCCATGACGGCCGACAATGCGATCTTGGATTTCATCACATCTGCTCCTGTGAGAACGAGGGGATCAGGGGGAGCCCGATACTTCTCTAATTGTTATTGAAGAAGGGTTGTTGTCACAGAATAGTCGACCGCGGCAGGAGAACACCAACCGCGGCAGAGCACCAGCGCATCGAAACGGCAAGCGGCATGCGGAAGCCCCGGCTCGGGAGGTTCCGCCGAGCCGGAATCAATAAATGTACACGAAGCGGACGCGCGCATTGAGCATGGTGTTGGTCCAGGTCGTAACGGTGCCGTCGCTCGGCTGGAAATAGGCGTGCGCATAGCCAAATTCGCCCTTGATGAAAAGCTGTCCCGCCAGCAGATATTGAAGCGCGCCGAAGCCCTGCAGGTCCGAGACGTAGTTGTTGGTGCTGCTTGGGGTTGCGAGATAGTCATCCGTCTGCGTCGTCCAGTTGAGGCCGACGCCCGCCATGAGCAGGTCAGAGATGAACGACAGCCTCACGTTGGCGAATCCGCCCAAGCTCTTCGTCGTATAGGAGTTCTCCTTGATCGCCACCGCCATAGAGTTTTGATCATCCTGGCGGCCGACTGCCGCGTTGATGCCGAATTCGACGATGGGGTCGATAACGAACTGCAGCGAGCCTCCGGCGCCTTTGTGGACCGTTTGCTCCACGGCATCCTTCTTGTGCATTGTCTCGCCCGGACTGGCGCCAATGTCCTGCATCACAGCGGAGCGCATCTGGTATTCGAGGCCGGCCTTGAACTTGACCCAACCGAAGTCGAGGATGACGGTCGGTCGTGCGCCGTAATAGGTGGACGCGGTGGCGCCGGTAGCGTTGTTCTTTTGGTAGTTGTCGGTGCCCAGCTGGGCAAGCCCCTCGAAGCGCAGGTAGTCCGTCAGATAGAGGTGCAAAGCGACATCTCCGACGGCGAGGCCCTCCGTGGGGCGGCCCTGGAGATAGTTGACGCCGTAGAGAGTGGGCACGTCCAACTTCGGGCTGGCGGGATTGTCCACGCCAAACATGCCAGGTCCTAGGCGTTCGAACGTGTAGGGATCCATGCCCATGCCCAGGTGATAGATCTCCCAACCTTCGAAGCGGCCAATTTTCAGGTCCCAGGAATTCCAATGGCCGAATCGAATCCAAAGATCGTCGGTAGTGAAGGTTCCCGTGCTACACACGCTGTTTCCCGGATCTGCGGTCTGGCAGACATTGCCCACCAATTCAGCTTGGCCCTGGATGAAGAATCCGCCGCTGACATAGGTCGGCGTCACCCGCAATACTCCGCGGCCCTGCTGATAGTACATCTTCGAGTTCGGCAGATTGTTCAGATCGCGCTTGATCATCTCGTAACCAGTGTCGGACCAGAAGTTACCCGAGACGCCGATGCCGGTATGACTCATGTAGGGCCACTGCAGGCCGTGGAAGGTTGGCTCTAGCCACAAGGATCCGCCGTAAAGACCGCGCAGGCGACCTGGGAAAGACTCGGGCCCCAGGTGCTCGACGAAAGCTGCCGTAGCGTGCGTCGCAGGAATCGGTTCGACGTTCGGCGGAGGCGGTTGGGGCGGCTCGACGACCGAATACGAGTCGTCGTGTACCGCCGCCGTTGCGGGCGCCTTCGTGACAGGTTCGGCAGGCGCCGGGGGCGCATCGGCCGGGGCGGCTTCTTTGGACGTGTCGGAGGGCGAATCGCTCGGCTCAGCCGGCGGAGTTTCATTCGGCGCAGCCATCGCAGTCGGGGTGGCAACTGCCATCGCTCCTCCCAAGATGAGCAAGGTCGGGAAAGCGGCGAGCGGCGCAAACCATCGATAGAGCGAGAAACGCATACGTGTCATGGAGGCGTATCCAAAGCGAGATTTGAGACGCCGTCAAGCAAAGGTTGCGCGGGATCGTTCGGGGAAAATCCTGGATACCGGCGAACGCAACCTACCGTATTGGTATTGACGATGAGCCTAGCGATTTGTCATCGCCTGCGAATTACGTCTCGCGGACAGTACGCCCCGGCGATGAAGTCGGTCCCCTGCACCTCAGCGCTCGTGGCGCGGTCCTGTCTGTCCAGGCGCTGATTTTGGCGCTACCATCGTTTGGATGCCTCGGTGGTTCGCGCGCCTGTCTGCGGTACTGGTAGCGTTCGTGCCCGTCGGCTGCGCTTCATCAAGTGTCAGCGGAAACAACTCCAGCGCGACTGGCGGTAACACCTCGGGCATCGGCGGATCGCTTCCGGGAAGCAGCGCCAGCGGCGGCAGTTCCGGCTCAGGGGGAGTCGCAAGCGGCGGCAGCGGCTCAGATGGGCGCGCCGCTGGCGGCAGTATTGGCTCAGGCGGCTTCGCAAGCGGCGGCAACGGCTCGGGCGGGGTCGCAAACGGCGGCCAAGGCGGCACGAGCCGTCCGGCAAACGGCGGGAGCGGTGGCTCGATGGGCTCGGGCGTGACCTCCGTCGGCACGGATCGCTTTGGCATCGCCCAGCTCTATCCTTCGCTCAGCGGCGGCAAGTCGTGGACTTCGTCCTGGGACAACGGCAAGTCCCGCAACTTTACCGGCATCGATCCGAACGACGCTTGGTTCGACGCCGACCACGGGGATGCGTCGTACTCGACCGATGGCGCCGGTTCGCTAAAAATTTCGGGCAGCACGCCGCGCATGTACGTTCACGATCCGGCAAAGCAGGATCAGTGGCGCGACGTCGAAATCACCATGTACTTCATGCGCACGCCGGCCTTCACCTGCTCGGCGGCGTACGCCGGCATGGCCGCGCTCGCGCGCACCAACCACGGCACCACAGGCAACGAAAACGCCAATCTCTGCGACACGCGCGGCATCAACGCACGCATGCGCTGCGACGGTCACCTCGACTTCGAAAAGGAAACCAGTCACCCGAGCTCGACGGCAATCATGAACAAGCCTTACTGGAGCTCGGGCACGCTGCCCACCAACCAGTGGATCGGCTACAAGCACGCCGTCTACGACCTTGCCGACGGAGGTGTGAAGCAGGAGCTTTGGATCGACGAAACCAACGGTCAGAACGGCGGCACGTGGCGTCTCTTGAACGAGCACGTGGACTACGGAGCCGACTTTGGCATCGGAGGACCGACCTGCGCGCCCGGCATCGATCCGGCGATGCTCCTTTCCAATGCGCCGACGCGCGCCGGCTCGGAAAGCGGCAAGCCCAACATCACCGTCTATTTTCGCAGCGACAACGTCGGTACCGAGGGCTTGATCTACAAGAAGGGAAGCGTGCGCGAGATCGTCGGTCCCGCCCAGTGAGCCGGTCGTCGGCGGCGCAATCGCGACTCTTTCAGTCGACATTTAGCGTGCTCATCGTAGGCTCACTGGCAGAGGACGAGCATGCGGTGGGAAAAGTGCGTTGCAAGAGGCTGGCTTCAGGCCGGTGCCAGCGTCCTCGTACTGGCGGCGACGCTCATCGCCGCCGGGCGGGGCAGCTTTTGGCAGCAGCTGGAACACTTGCAGTTTCGCTGGCTGGTTCTGGCGGCCGCCATCTTGCTCGCGCAATTTCCCATCATGGCGACGCGCTGGTGCGTATTCGCGCGAGCACTCGCCGTCCCATTGTCGTTTCCGCACGCGCTTTCCGAGTACTTTCTCGCAACTCTTCTCAACCAAGTTCTGCCTCTCGGAGTCTGGGGTGATGTGACTCGCGTCTTTCGCCACGCCAAGGCGACCGACCGAGGAGCCCATCATGGCACCCGCGCCACGCTCGCCGTCGTGCTGGAACGGGCGTCGGGGCAGATGGGACTGTGGCTGGTCGTACTGGCGGTGTTGCCGACCTGGACCTTCCTGATTCCCCGGCGAGCTTCGACGAGCCGGACCTTGGCCACCCTCGGCCTTGTGGCTCTGGCCATCGCCGCTGTTGCGATCGTCCTCGTACGCCGATTGCGCGCTTCGAAGAGCTGGCGAGGTCGGACCCACGGAAGTGTTCGCGCCCTGCTTGCTCCGCGCAGGCTGCTCCTGCATCTTCCGCTGTCACTTCTGCTGGTCTTCCTGCACGCCAGCGTCTTCTTCTGTGTTGCCCACGCGTTCGGCTTTGCGCTGTCGTTCGAGCTGGCCATCCGAACCGTCCCGCTGGTTTTGGTAGCAACCACCCTGCCCTTCTTTCTCGGTGGCTGGGGCATCCGCGAGGCGACCATCGCCGCCCTTTACCACTCGGCCGGGCTCGCCAGCGCCGAGGGCGTCGGCATCGGCATCGTTTACGGCTGCCTCAGCTTACTGACGAGCCTGCCCGGCCTGTGGGCCCTGCGACCACGGCTCGCCGTAGCCCCTCTGGTGAATTCAGGATTGCCTCATGAACAAGCCCTTCGGCAATAGCGACCCGATCTTGTCCGATTACGTGACCGAGCTCTACGCGCCGGAAGACGAAGTTCTGCGAGAAATTCGCGAACGTTCGGCACAGGCGGGCTTGCCCGACATTCAAGTTGCGGCTCTCGATGCACGCCACCTGGAAGTCCTCGTGCGCGCGTGCCAGGCGCGGCGAGCGATCGAAATCGGCACGCTGGGCGGCTACTCCGGCGTAGCCATTCTGCGTGGCATGACCGCGGACGGATTCCTGGACACCATCGAGCTCGAACCCAAGCACGCCGAAGTTGCACGCAAGAGTTTTCGCAAGGCAGGTTTCAGCAAACGTGCACGCATTCACGTAGGCAGCGCCGCCAAGATTCTTCCGCGACTCGCGAAGCGCGGCCCGTTCGACTTTTGCTTCATCGACGCCGACAAGGAAAGCTATCCGCTGTACCTCGAATGGGCGGGGGCGAATCTGCGCCCGGGTGGCGTTGTCGCGCTCGACAATGCGTTCCTCTTTGGCAAGCTGGCCAAGAAGCCCACGGGTGCCATGGCAGCCTCTATCAAGGCGATGCAGCGAACGCACGCGTTGCTGGCGCACGGCGGCCAGTTCCGCGCCACGGTACTACCCACCGGCGAAGGGCTCGCGGTCGGGGTGAAGACATAGGCTTCCGCGCGGCACAGCCGGCGAGATGTGACGTAGAACACTCGGCTAAGCCGGCGAGATGTACAAATCGGTGGTCCGCGCTCACAATTACGGCGTGAGCGACCACCGTCCTTTGCGCTTCCGAAAGATCTGTCTAGGAGCCACCCTCTGTGCATCTCTGTTCTTGCCTGTCTCTTCGGCAAGGGCTCAATGCACGAAGGATACGGATTGTAAGGGGCGATCCACCACAGGTACCGCAGGACCACTCTCTTGCAGAGCCACCGTCAAGCGTCGGCGTCACCGTAGATTCTGAGGCACCGACAAGTCCGGCTGCTCTTGCCGTTCCAGCCGTTCCTCCAAGCACGCCGCCAGCAACTGTCTGCCAGCCTCCAGCCGTGCACAGCGTGCCTCCGGCGGGTGCCGGCCTAGCCGTGCCGCTCTCGACGATCCCCACCAAGCGTCACGGAGGTTCCTTCCGTCTTTCAGCCGGCCTTGGATATTGGTACACGGATTTTCAGCATGAGCCCATCGCGGGCAGTGGCGCGTCCGAGGCCTCTAGCTTCAGTGGAGAAGGAATAACCACGGGCATCGCCATCGAAGGCGCCAGCTCGCGCAACATCAGCGTGTTTGGCGAATTGCTCGGCAGTTTCATCAGAGACCCGAGCATCAAGAGCCCCTTCGGCTACAGCAGCGCTTGGGACGGAACCTACGCCCTCGTCAGTCTCGGGCGAGGCGTGGCCTATTACTTCGATCAACTCGACATCTACGCCTCCGCGACGCTGACCATGACCAGGCTGTTCGGCAAAAGGACAGACGCCGGAGCGGCTTCGGCGCCAACTTCGCCTTCGGAAAAGAGTGGTGGCTATCGACAAGCTGGAGGACCGGCCTCATCGGCGGATTGCAGATCGCCGTCGACGACGACGACTACCGCGGCAATACGACATCGGTCGTACCGTCGCTGCGCTTCTCATCCACGTGGGAATGAGGCGACACGTTCCGCGCGTCGCAAAGCACGACCTTGACAGTTGAGTTGACGATCTCTAGGGTGCACCTGTTTTTGACAACTGAATAGCCATCGCGAGTCAGAGGCGCGTGCCTCTGAATGGGGAAGCCGGTGTGAATCCGGCGCGGTCCCGCCACTGTAAGGGAGAAGAAAGTTCTCGTGACACCACTGGGCGACAGCCTGGGAAGGTGAGAACCAACACCGACGCGACTTCGTCGCGGAGCTCCTGAGCCAGGATATCCACTCGCGATCAACGTACTTCCAATGTCCTTCCGAGGAGAAGGCCACGCCGGCAATCAGGCCGATGTCGCCCCTTCTTCCAGCAGGCAGAAGGGGTTTTTCGTGTCGTCTTCTCGACCCGACACGGGCGCGCGGTACGCCCGGCGAAGAGTCTCCATTCATCTCAAAATGTCCGTCGCGCTGCTCTTGGGTGGCGCCGCCGAGTTGTGCGCGTGGACGTTGCGGGCCGAGACGGCAGAGCCGGCAGTCTACGAAACTGTCGTCGTAGCCGATTCGCCGCATGACGAACGGCCGCGCGAGGATCGCGCCGCATCGGCCTCGGTCATTACCGCCGATCGAACGCCTCGCGCCGCCGAGTCCGTCCCTCAACTTTTGTCCGAACAACCCGGCGTCACCATTACCCGGCTGGGCGGCATGGGCTCGACCGCCACCATCTCGCTGCGTGGGTCGACCTCGAATCAGGTCTTGGTGTATGTCGACGGCGTTGCACTCAACACGGCGACGGGCGGCGGGGTGGATCTCGGCGCCATTCCGCTTGGCGACCTGGCACGCATCGAGATCTATCGCGGCATGAGCCCCATCCGCTTCGGCGCATCCGCCATTGGCGGCGTCGTCTCAATCACCACCGTGGTTCCCGATGACAATCGTGTCGACCTCGACGCCGGCGGAGGATCCTTCGGCACCTACTACGGCGATGGGAAGGTCGCGTGGAATCGTGGACGCTTTCACCTCTACACAGGCGTTCACGCCTTAACGAGCACCGGTGACTTCCCCTATCTCGACAACCAAAACGCGAATTTGACCACGGCGAGGGAAGTCGTCCGCCGCGACAACGATCTGCATCAGATCGACGGAATGGCCAAGGCCGTGATCGACGTCGGCGATGGCCGCCAGCTTGCCAGCTCCTTTGCAGTCTTCGGCCGAAACCAAGGTCTTCCCGGCATCGGCAGCTTGGCCGATCCCCACGCTCGACTCGGTACCTCGCGCGCAACGGGCATCGTGAGCTACCAGTCGGGCCACGACATCGGAGCGGCCAGTCACCTTCGCGCCTCGGCCTACGGCAATGATACCCTCACCCACTTTTACGATCCCGATCACCAGATCAACGCCAGCCCAACGAATGCGCACGATCGCACGACCACCTATGGCGGCACCGTCGACTGGCGTCGCATGGCCAAGTCATGGCTGATTCTTTCTGGCGTGTTCGATGCTCGCTACGATGTCTTTGCTCCCAGCGATTCCATGGCCAGCGTACCGAGCGGCGCGCCGGCGACTCGCTGGTTCGGCGCCGCTGGCCTGGAGAGCGATTTCTGGATTCAGCCCCTCACCCTCGACGTCATCGCGTCGGCGCGGATCGAGGCTGCGCGCGACGAAACCTCGGGACGGGATTCCTTCGACAATTTCCTGCCCACGTCAACGCCGATCAGCCATGTGCTGCCCATCGCGCGGCTATCGGTCGTCAAAGAAGTGGCGCCGTGGGCCTCGTTGCGCGCAAACGCCGGCCGCTACGCACGCCTTCCTTCAACCATCGAGCTTTATGGCAATACCGGCTACTTGCAGGGCAATCCGTCTCTCAAGCCGGAATCGGGACTGAATGCGGATGCCGGGCCGGTGCTGTCGTGGTCGAACGCGACCACCAAACTTTCGTGGTCCACCAACGCCTTTGTGAGCGTTGTGACTGACCTCATTCAATTCCGCTTTGGCAATGGCCGAGCACGTGCCCAGAACATTGGCGGCGCGCGCATTCTGGGTGTCGAAAGCAGCGCCACCCTCGAGATCGGCGAGCACGCTCGTCTGCTCGCTTCGGGGACCCTCACCGATTCGAAAGATACCTCGGCAATTGTTTCGCAAAACGGTCGGCAATTGCCATTGCGTCCACGCTATCGCGCCTATGCGCGGCCGGAGTGGCGCGCGATCCGGGTCGCCTCGCGAGTGAGCCTCGGATTCTATGGCGATGTCGATGTTACCGCCGGCAACTATATCGACCCAGCCAACGTCTATCCCGTCGCGGCGCGTTTGCTCTTCGGCGCTGGCGTCTACGCCGATCTGCCCGCGAATCTCCAGCTCCGTGCCAGCGGCTGGAATCTCGGCAATGCACAAATCAATGACCTCGCCGGGTATCCACTGCCGGGACGCGAAGTGTACCTGACCCTCGCTTGGTCCTCTGCAAACAACAAGAACAAGGAACAATACCCATGAAACGTCGATCGTCATCCTATTTGTATTTTGTGACCGCCATCGGGGCGCTCATTCTTGGGGCCTGCAGCGATGATACTGGCAAGATGCCTACCTACGATGCGAGCGTGAGCGAGACGGGACCAAGCACCAGTGCCATCGACGGTTCAGTGGAGTTGTCAGGCGGCATCGTGGTCTTGAGCAGCGACTATGCGACGGCTTCGGTCTCGATCTTGGATCGCGACGGCAATCTGGTGAAAGACAATTGCTTCAATTCGAACTCGGGTCCCAAGGGTATCAGCTTGACTCTGTCCGGCGATTTGGCTTTGCCCACACAGACCACCTTCGGCGATCCCGTCGTGATTATCGACCGAACCAACTCTGTGCTGACGTGGCTCGACGGACCGACGTGCACGCCCCTGCAACAGCTTGCCGTGGGAACTGGCTTCCCGTCCAATCCTCACGACTACGTTGCATTGTCGCCAACCAAGGCCTACGTCGTACGCTACAGTGAAAATGCAGCGGCCACGCCGACACCCGACGACTTCGACGATGGCAACGATCTACTGATCATCGACCCAAGTCAGCCGAAGATTGTAGGACGCGTTGACCTCAAACCCTTTGCACCTGCGGGTGTTCTGCCCGACGCCGACCGTGCCATGCTCATCGATGGAAAAGTCTACGTTTCGTTCAACGCCATCAGCGATAATTTCAAGGTCTACGGTTTGGGCCGAGTCGTCATTGTAGATCCCGTCGCGGACCAAGTCATCGGCACGGTCGATCTGCCGGGTGTCAAGAACTGCGGAGCACTAACCTACTTGCCAGCAGAAAAGAAACTCCTCGTCGCCTGCACCGGCGACTACGGCGCCGGTGCCCAGCAGTTTCAGAGCTCTGCTATCGTCGCGATCGACCTGTCGACGACGCCACCGTCGGTCGTGGGACAAGTCGGCGCTGCGACCCTCGGCACAGTGGCTTTTGCCAATAGCGCCATCGCCGCCTTCGATTCGAACACCGTTCTGGGCGTGGAGCTGGGCGATTTTTCGAATACGCCGCCGGACCAAGTGTGGACCCTGTCGCTCGCTGGCGCACAACCGACCAAGCTGTTCGACTCCACCGAGGGGATCTCCGTTGGCAGCATGTTACTCGACAGTGCGCGGGCTCGCGTTTTCATCGCAGACGGAACCAAGAACAGCATTGGCGTTATCCGAGAGTTCGATCTGGTTTCCGGCAACCTGACGGTCGGCAAGACCACAGCAGCCAATCCATCCCACAACCTCCCTCCGCGATCCTTGGGCTGGTACTAGCATTTCGTCGCAGCGTTCTTTGGCTACTCGCGACATCGATCCTTCTTGCCAACGGCAACAGAGCATGAATAATCAGGACCGATTTAGTCTTCCTTAGAGTTTGGAAGGCCAGCGGTCACGAACCCAGAGCCCGGTCGCGAGGAACATTCCCCGCAGCCGGGCTTTTTCAGTTTTCGGGCGTTGGCCCAGAGGAAAAGACCACATGCATCAAAGAAAGAATCTCGCCGTCCTGACCCTATTGCTCGGATCCTTCGGTGGCGAAGCGCTGGCACAGGTCGAACCCACCGAGGCGACTAAGCCAACGCCAGCGGCGAACGTGGCCGCAGCGCCTGCCGCACCCGAGGAGCAAGCGCCCCAGACCGAGCTGCCGCGAGAAACCGCCATCGAGAATCCGCTCGGGCGAACCGCTGGCATCGCTGGAAGCGCATTTGGCGGCTACGGCGAGCTGACCCTCAACGTGCCGAGCAACGCACCCGGCGTCGTGGACCTGCGCCGCCTCGTGCTCTTCTTTGGCCATAACTTCACGGATCGGATCCGCTTCTATTCGGAATTCGAGGTCGAGCACGCCGTTACCTCGGCCACCGACCAGGGTGAGGCAGAAATCGAGCAGGCTTACCTCGACGGTTTGCTTACCCGACGAATCAATCTGCGCGGCGGCCTCATCCTAATGCCGATGGGCATCGTCAACGTCTACCACGAGCCGCCGAGCTTCAACGGCGTGGATCGCCCTGACGTGGATCAGTTTGTCATCCCGAGCACGTGGCGCGAGCCGGGGTTCGGGATTTTTGGGGAAATCGCCGAAGGGCTGCGCTACCAGCTCTACTTTGTGAACGGATTCAACGCGAATGGCTTCACGGCGGAGGCCGGCGTGCGCGAGGGCCATCAAGAGGCGCAGCTTGCCCGCGCGGGTGACTTCGGCGGCATCGCCCGCGTCGACTACGAACCCGTGCTAGGCACCGTCATTGGAGCTTCCGCCTATGGCGCAAGCTCGGGAAACACGCTCACCTCCAGCGTCGGCAAAGTGCCGGTGGGGCTCTTCGACATCGATGCGAGGTTCCACAAGAAGGGCTTCACCGCGCGGGCCGAGTTTGCGCTTCTCCTCATCGGCGACGCTGGCAAGCTCAATCAGGCGCTTGCCTCCGGAACGTCGGAGCAGCAGGCCGCCGGCCCCGTCGCCTCGCAGTCGCGTGGCGGCTATGCGGAGATCGGCTACGACATTTTGCGCTGGCTGATGCCAAGCTCCGAGCACGCCGTCAATCTCTTCACGCGATTCGACTACGCGGACACGCAAGCCGTCGTGCCCGATGGTCTCGCGCGGCGATTGGAGTTCCGACGTTACTCGGAAATGGTCGGTCTCGTGTACAAGCCGATCCCACAGATCGCGCTGAAAATGGATTACAGGCGGCACTGGCTCGGCAATGACGAAGCGTTTAATGAATTTGCCTCGGCCATCACGTGGTTGTTCTGACGCTAGAAGGAAGAATGGAATGCAGGCTTTCGCTCGACGAGGATTTCAACTTCGAACGGCATCACTCGAGACAAGGGTCGCTTACACCGGATTTCTCTTACTCATGCTCCCCGCCGTGGCGACGCTGGTAGCGATGTCATTCGGGCGAATGGGCTTTGATCCGCAGGCCATCGCAACCCACTACCGTGGCGGCGAAAGCGAGATGAGCTTCCCCAAGACGTTCTGGCAGCTCGTCGAAGTGAGCCACTTTCACCTTTTCACCATTCCCGTCGTGGTGCTCATTCTCTCCCACCTTCTTTACGGCACACCAGCATCCGCGCGACTGCGCGTGTGGCTGACCGCCATCACCTTCGCAGGTGCTCTTCTGGATGCGGTCGGGCCCTGGGCGGTTCGATACCTGGCAGCAGGCTTCGCGTACGTCTTGATTGTCGGCTGGATGTTCCTTGGCGGCGGGTGCTTTCTGATGGTGGCGATGACCTTGGTCGCGATGTGGGGCCCCAAGCGGTTGTTTTCGCTTCCCTCCAATGGAGACGACAGAACGTGAGACGGTCGCTGGCGGCGCTTCTCGCCGCGCCTGGAATCGTGCTGATCGTGCCTGCACCCGTGGTCGGGGGACAGTCGTACCTGAGCGAGGCGGACGCGCCTCGGGCGATTTTTCCGGAAGGACGCGAGTCGGTACCCAAGACCCTCGACCTTGCCGATGCGGATGTCGTCGGCCTTTCGAAAGCACTTGGGCGACGAGTCGATGCCCGTCGCTACGCTTACCTCGAAGTAAAGAGCGAGAAGGGGTTGGTCGGATACATCTTCATTCTGGATGTTATCGGCGAGAGCCGTCCGATCACGTTCGCGGTCGGGGTCGCAGCGGACGGCGACTTGCGGGACATCCAGGTGATGGTGTATCGCGAGCCGCAAGGCGAGGCGATACAAGAGAAGCGATTCCGAAAGCAGTTTGTCGGTAAGCGGACGAAAGATCCCATCACACTCGACAAGGACATCGACGCCATCAGCGGCGCGACCATCTCCTCGCGCTCGGCCACGTTCGCGGCTCGCAAGGGCTTGCTCCTTGCGGAGGTGGTGCGGAGCCGAGCGGCCGCCGGAGCGAAGCCATGAACGAGACGGTGGGCGCGACGGCCGCCGAGGACAGACCAAGCGCACCTTCTCAGGACGTCCTTGTCCGTCGCGCTCGGCCAGCGATGGGTACACTCGTTGGCGTCGCTGCGCGTGGACCAGACCCCGACATCCTCGAGCGAACGATCCACCATGTCTTCGAAGAGATGGCACGTCTCGAAGCCATTCTGTCGGAATGGCGCCAAGACAGCGCAGTCTCGCGCGTGAATCAGGCGGCCGGCGAAGCGCCGGTTCGCGTTCCGATGGAGCTCCTGGATGTCATGGCAACGGCTTGCGAGATATCGCACCGGACCGACGGAGCCTTCGATGCGACGTGGGCGCCGCTCGCGGGAGTCTGGACCCTCGACGCGCCCAACTTTCGTCCACCGACCAGCGAGGCGATCGCCGCGGCACGCAGCCTCGTCGACTACTGCGACGTGGTGTTGGATCAACAAGCCCAGACGATTTTTCTGAGGCGCCGGGGAATGCGCCTGGGTCTTGGAGGAATCGCCAAGGCTTACATTGCCGAACGTGCGGCCGAGTGGGCGGTGGCATCGGGAGTCGAACATATTCTGATCGATGCGGGCGGCGACGTGGTCGCGCGCGGCAGAAATGGAGAGCGCCCGTGGACCATCGGTGTTCGAGATCCGGCTTCGCCCTTGCGACTGCTCGCCACGGTTGAGATCGAAGATGAAGTGGTCGCGACCAGCGGAGACTACGAGCACTTCGTCTGGGTCGATGACCGCCGCTATCACCACCTGCTCGATCCGCGGACCGGATCTCCGGCCTCGGCGAGCCGAAGCGCGACGGTCATCGCGCCACGAGGTGCGCTGGCAGAGGCGCTTTCGACAGCGCTCTTTGTCGTCGGGCCGCAGGGGCTTCCGATTCTATCGGCGTTCCCCAAAACAGCGGCGCTGCTTGTCGACGGCGATGGAGCGCTACACGCCACGGCCAACGGAAACGCGCGCTTCCTCGCCGCGATCGAGAGCCAAACCCTGGTGTAGTCGTCGAAGTGAAGATTTAGAATTCCGCGGCCATAATTGAACATGGGTCCGCTCCATGAAGAAACGCCTCGCTAGGATGATCATCGTGGCGATTGCCCTCGGCCTGGGACTTGGACTTTGGGCCGCCGTGCCTAGCCTTTCGGCCCTCGGGCTCATCGTTCGCGTTGCGAAGCACGACGGCGTTCTGGCGAGACTGGCGAGAATCGCAGCCAAGCCCGTCGAGCGAGAGCCCGTGCGAACCATTCCGACGCGCCACGGGCCGATGGAGGCGCAGCTCTACCGTCCGCCGGGACCGACGCGGCGAACGACGATTCTGGTGCCGGGCATTCACATGGACGGCGTACGCGAGGAGCGCCTGGTCGGACTGGCGTACGAGCTGGCGGCAACGGGCTTGCGCGTGCTTACGGTCGGACCAACGGATCTCATGCATTACCGACTGTCGCCCAGCAGCACCGACCAGCTCGAAGACGCAATCGCCTGGGCCGCAGCGCAGCCCGAGCTTTCGCCCGACGGACGCGTCGACATCATGGCCTTCAGTTTTTCCGGCGGCTTGGCCGTCGTGGCTGCCGGGCGAGAATCGGTTCGCCATCACGTTGCGGCCGTGCTGTCGTTCGGCGGCCAGGGCAACTTGGCTTCGGTGCTTCGCTATCTGTGCGAGGGAGCTTCGGCCCCAATTCCGCCGGACGCCGCCCAGCTGGCCACAGGCGGCGACCACATTCACATTCCCAAGCCACACGACTATGGCGCCGTCGTGGCGTTGCTCAATTTGGCGCCGCGGATGGTCCCCGCCGAGCAGGTCGCAAGCTTTCAGGAAGCTGTCACGACCTTTCTGCGTGCCTCCAGTATCGATCGGTTGGACCAAGCGGCAGCGCTTTTGGTATTCGCGCAGGCTCGCCGCATGGGCCAAGCCTTGTCCGAGCCATCGCGAACCTTGATGGGCTACGTAAGCGATCGCGATGTGGCGAGGCTCGGGCGTGCCATCTCGCCCATGCTCCCTACGGTGGAGTTGCCTGCCGCGCTCTCGCCAGCGCGCTCGCCCCTGCCGACCGCCCCGGTGTTCTTGCTCCATGGCGCCGACGATTCCGTCGTTCCTGCCACGGAGATGCTCGATCTAGCACGCTTGCTCAGAGGCAAGACCGAAGTGCGTGCGCTGGCCAGCGAGCTCATCACCCACGCCGAGACCACCAAGGCGACCGCGCTGACCGAGATGGGACGACTGGCAGGCTTCTGGCGCGATCTCCTGCGACGCTGAATGGAAGAAGCGACCGATCAGAAATCGGACGCCGACAGTCGGCCAGCCCGCGGAGTGGCGCCTGACGTCTTTCTCGATCGGCTTCCATGCGTGGGCTTGGCAGCCCGAGATTCTTCGAACGGCGACGCAAACGACGCTACATCTTTCGAAGGCTCATGCGGGACGGGCACGTTCGGCCCTTCGCCAACGGCGGCCGGCGTGGGCGCCGGCAACGAGGGCTGCTCTGCCACCGGAGCAGGTGCAGGAATCGGGGCAGGCGGCGGCACCACAGGCGCGACAGCCGCAGTCTCGACTGCACGAGACGGCTCGGCAGCAGATGGTTGCGTCGGCGTATACAAAGCCCATAGCGACGTGCCAAACAGCAACGCGGCGGCAAACACAATGCCCAACCGCCAGCCGAGCGATAGCCCCGACCACAAACGCAGGATCCCTTGCGGGGAACGCTTCGCCCGGGATGGGCGAGAGACGTTCGATGGCGTCGGTTCGAACGAGGCCGGATCTTCCACGACCGGCCGGGGCGCAGCCGCCGAGAAGGAATTGGCAAACGAAAGCGAGCTATCCATCATCGACATCATCGCCCGCGGAACCGCAAGCGACGGCAGGATCTGCTCTTCGATCGCTTGGATGAGGCTGGAAACGTTCGCGAAGCGCGCCTCCGGCTTTTTGGCAAGAGCGCGGTCGATGATGAGCTCAACCTCGGCTGGTAGCTCGGGCCGCAGCCTGCGTACCTTGGGTGCAGCCTCGCTGAGGATCCGCTCCATCAGCTCCGAGCTCGGCTGCCCCTCGAAAGGAACCCGGCCGGTCAATGCCTCGAATAGCAAGACGCCAAAGGCGTAGACGTCGGTTCGCGCGTCAACCAGGGCAGAGCCAGCGATGTCCTCGGGGGACATGTACGCCGGCGTTCCGAAGCGGGCCAAGTCGATCTGGTCCGATTCCCCATTGGTGTGTCGACTGCCGAACTTCGAAATTCCGAAATCAAGGACTTTGGTTGTCACCAAGCCGCCGTCATGCGCTCGGCACAAAAAGATGTTGCCGGGCTTGAGGTCGCGGTGGATGACGCCTTGGGCGTGCGCGGCTGCCACGCCTCGCATCGCCGGCAGAAGTAACATGACCGTCTCGCCCAGACTGAGCGGCTTGTGCTGCTCCAGATACTCGGCCAGGGTCTCACCCTGCATCAGCTCCATCACGATGAGAGTCATGCCGGCGTGATCGATCACGTCGAACACGTTGACCACATTCGGATGGTTCACTTTGCTGGCCGCGATCGACTCGCGACGGAACATCTCGGACGCGATGCTTTGGACCGCGAACGAACGGCGGATGACTTTCAGGGCGACGCGCTTGCCGGTACGCAAATTCTCGCCCGCCCACACCGCCGCCATGCCACCCTCAGCAATCAAGCGATCGACACGGTAGCTCCCCCCTACCGTCTCTCCCGGACTCAGGACCGCATCGATTCGTAGTTGCTTAAGCGTCTCGCTGCTCATGGGTTGCATCTAAGATGTCTGCTGGCTACCCAGGTGGCGTAACTCCTACGTTGCTATGGAGTTAAACTTTGCTGGGCTGCAACGCCTTTAGTTTAGGGGTTTTACTTTTCACCTTTCTACTTTGAAAGAGCGGGTTCGTCCAGCCCTTCCACCGGAATAGTGTCGTTGCCCGCGACGCCATGTGTTCCATCCATTGCACGAAGCGCAGCTTGTTGACGTCTTCGTCTAGGCCGCTCTGGCTTTCTGCTTCAACACCGCCGAGAACTCGCCGACGGTCTTGCGCGCGTCACCAAAGACCATCATGCAATTGGGCATGTAGAACAGCTCGTTCTCGATGCCGGCGAACCCCGGCGCCATGGAGCGCTTGAGCACGAGCACCGACTTCGCCTTGTCGGCGTTCAAAATCGGCATTCCGTAGATCGGGCTCGCCTTGTTGTTGCGAGCCGCGGGATTGACCACGTCGTTGGCGCCAATGACAATAGCCACGTCGACGCGCGGGAAATCGTCGTTGATCTGGTCCATGTCGTAGAGTTTGTCGTAGGGCACGCCGGCCTCGGCAAGCAAGACGTTCATGTGCCCCGGCATCCGGCCGGCCACCGGATGAACCGCGTACCGCACGTCGATGCCGCGTTCGCCGAGAACGTCCGCCAGCTCCTTCACCGCATGCTGCGCTTGCGACACGGCCATGCCGTAGCCGGGAACCACGACGACGCTCTCGCTGCTTGCCAGAAGTTCGGCCGCCTGATCGGACGTGATCGAGCGCACGCTGCCTTTGACGCCGGTGTCCGGGCCGACTTCTGGCGCCTTGCCGAACGCACCGAACAGCACGTTGGTGATCGAGCGGTTCATCGCCTTGCACATGAGGATGGCGAGGATGAGGCCGGACGCACCGTCGAGAGTTCCGGCGATGATGAGGATCTTGTTGTCGAGGGCGAAGCCCGTCGCTGCGCCGGCCAGGCCCGCGTACGAATTGAGCAGCGCGATCACCACGGGCATATCCGCCGCGCCGATCGGGATGACGAACAGCACGCCGAAGATCAGGGCAAAGCCGACCATTGCGTAGAACAGCGTCGATGCCGCGGGACTAACGATGACCCAAACGGTGGCCGTCACGATGCCCGCCAAGAGAGCCATGTTGAAAATGTTCTGGCCCTTGTAGGTCATCGGCGTGCCGGGCAGCCAGCCCTGCAATTTGGCGAAGGCAACCATGCTGCCGGTGAATGTCAGACTGCCCAGCATGACCTCGACGCCAAGGGCGACCATCTCGCCGCTCGGTAGATGCGCTCCTTCGGAGTAGTAGTGCGAGATACCAACGAGCGCCGCCGCCGCCGCACCAAACGCGTGCGACAGTGCCGTCCGTTGCGGCATCGCGGTCATCGGCGTCCACACGGCGATGATGATGCCGGCCACCGTCCCAATGGCGGCGCCGACGATGATCCAGGTGTACGTGATGATGTGGTGGTCGAGTAAGGTCCCGGCAATGGCGATGGCCATGCCCAGTTCGGCCAGGTGCATCCCCTGGCGCGCCGTCCGCGGCGACGAGAGAAGCTTGAGGCCGAGAATGAACAGAATCGCAGCGACGTAATACGAGAGCTCGATAATCTGATTTTGCGGCACTAGCGGCCTCCATCCTTGGGACCGGTGTTGCCCTTGAACATCTTCAGCATGCGCTCGGTGATGAGGAAGCCGCCGACCACGTTGCACATGGCGGCCGCCACGGCGGTGACGCCAAGAACGGTGCGTACGGTCTCGTACTCGGCGCCGGCCACGACGATGGCGCCGACCACGGAAATCGCCGAAATGGCGTTGGTCGCCGACATGAGCGGCGTGTGCAGCAAGGTCGGCACGCCGTGAATCACGTGGTGACCGACGAAAGCCGCCAGCACGAACATCATCACCGTCCAAAGAATCAGGCCGCTGTCCATGTTTATGCCGCCGCTTTGATTTGCGCCTTCAATTCGACGCCGATGCCCTGGAGCACCTTCTTGGCGTCGCCGAACACCAGCGTGACGTTCGGTCGTTCGAAAAGCGGATTCTTCGCGCCCGAAGCACCGGGCCGCAGGCTGCGCTTGATCACGAAGACGGTCCGCGCCTTCTCCACCTCGATGATCGGCATGCCGAAAAGTGCACTTGACCGATCGTCCTTCGCTGCCGGATTGACGATGTCGCAAGCTCCGACGACCAGCGCGACGTCGGCATCCGCCAGCTCACGATTCGCGTCCTCCCACTCGCGCAGTTGCGCCTCATCCACCTTGGCCTCGTCGAGCAAGATGTTCATGTGCCCGGGAATCAGCCCGGCCGCGGGATGAATGGCGTATAGAACCTTTGCGCCATTGGCGGCCAGCACCTTGGCGACATCGGCAAGCGCGTGCTGAGCTTGCGCCACCGCCATGCCGTAGCCAGGAACGACGATCACCTTCCGCGCCGTCTCCAGCTCCATGGCGGCTTCCTCGACGCCGCATGCTTTGACGTTGTTGTACTCCTCGCTGCCACGACCACGACCGAAGGCGATGTCCAGCGGTTTGCGCCCGAGCGCCGTACCGACGATGCCAGCGAGCGAATAGCCGGCCGCCGCGACCAAGCCTCCCACTGTCGCCACGATGGGATTGCCGAGAGCAAGTCCCACCATGGCCGAAGCCAGGCCCGACGTCGACGCCGCCAAGGCAACCACCGCGGGCTGGCCGGCGCCACGCGCGGCGGATCCGACAGCCGCCAGGACGCCTAACCCGAGCGCTGCGATTCCCGCCACGAAGCCGAGTCCCAGCGCTGCCCCGCGAGCGCCACCGTCGAGCGCGAAGATGCTGGCGCTGGGCCATGTCTCGTCGGTTGCAAAAGCTGCCACGACCAGCGCGGCGGATGCCACCCCGCCGGCCGACGCGAGCAAAGGCCCCAGACCGGGGCCGAGCTCGACCTTGGTTCCGTAGCCTATTGCCAGACCGACGACGATGCCCGCCGCGAGGCCGACCAGCGCCGGCAGGGGATTGAGGCGACCCGTCTCGACCGCGACGCCCAGGAGCGCGAGCAGGAAAGCGAACCCCACGAGCGCCAATCCTCCGCGCGCCGAGCGCACACGGCACAAACGCTTGAGCCCGAGAATGAAGAGCACGGCCGAGGCGAGGTAGAGAACCGGCACGACAAAGCCGACGGCCGCGCTCATCGCCGATGTCCTCCTCGTACCGAGCGATAAGCGCGCAAAAGACCAACTACCGCACCTGCGGTTGCCACGACGACGGCGACATAGCTGCAGAATTGAGTCATACGACTCGTGCTGGCCGATGCCGCCGGAAGTGCCACCGCCAGCACCAGCGCGGCGACGGCACCCATGCCGACCGCCAGGGTACCGTGCAGCGTGGGCGGCACTTTGCGAATGACGTCGAGGCCGAGAAAGACGGCCAGCGTGAAGAGGTACAAGGCGACGAGAAAGGCGCCCGTCATGCTCCCGCCTTCGCCGCCTCGGCCGTCGGACCATGCACGATGGCTCCGTCGTGGGTCAGGAGCGCGCCTTTGATGATCTCGTCGCTGGTATCGAGACTGAGCTTACCGCCCTTGATCACCAGCAGCGCCAACTCGAGCACGTTGCGCGCGTAGAGCGTGCTCGCATCGAGCGGCATCGTCGAAGGGAGATTGGTCGGGCCGAGAATGGTCACCCGATGCTGGACCACGTCCTCGTCGGCGCGCGTGAGCTCGCAGTTTCCGCCTTGCTCGGCCGCCAAGTCGACGATGACCGAGCCAGGTCGCATGGCAAAGACCATGTCCGCCGTCACCAGCCGCGGTGCCGGCCGGCCGGGAATGAGGGCCGTCGTGATGACGACGTCCGCACTGGCGATGTGTTCTTTGAGGATGGCCTGCTGGCGAGCCAAGAATTCCTTGCTCATCTCTTTCGCGTAGCCGCCCTGGCCTTCGCCGGATTCCTGCGCCGGCAAATCGATGAACCTGCCGCCGAGCGACTCGACCTGTTCTTTGACCACGGGACGCACGTCGGAAACCCAAACCACGGCGCCCAGCCGCTTGGCCGTTGCCACCGCCTGCAGACCTGCCACTCCGGCGCCCATGATCACCACCTTCGCCGAGGGAATCGTTCCCGCAGCGGTCATCAGCATAGGGAAGTATTTGCCCAAACGAGCCGCGGCCAGCAGGACGGCCTTGTAGCCGGCGACATTGGCCTGGGAAGAAAGCGCGTCCATGGACTGCGCGCGCGTGATGCGCGGGATGAGCTCCATGGCAAGTGATGTGACTTTGCCGGCGGCAAGCTGCTTCACCATGGCCAGGTTGCGATAGGGCTGGAGAAATCCGATGACCAAGGCGCCCGGTTTGAGCGCAGACGCTTCATCCTTGCCCAGCTTGGCACTCATGCCGAGCGGTGCGACTTTCAGGACGACGTCGGCCTGCGACCACTCGCCCGGCAGATCCGTCGCGATGCGCGCGCCGACGCCTTGATAGCGATCATCGGGTAGCGAGGCCGACTCCCCGGCCCCGCTCTCCACCACCACCTCGATGCCCTCCTTCACCAACCGTTTCACAGTCTCCGGAGTCGCGGCAACCCGCGCTTCCCGCGCAGCCCACTCCTTCACGATCAGCGCCTTTGGCATCGTCGTCCCTTCGCCTGAGGTTGCCTGTTCGATGCTCGCCGCCCGGCGAACGTTACCCAGCGCCTCATGCGCCGAAGACTTGTCGAGCGCTAGTCGCGCAGGTAGTGGCAGGTATAGCCGCCCGGATTCTTCTGCAAGTAGTCCTGGTGATAGTCCTCGGCCAGATAGAACGTCGACGCCGGCACGATTTGCGTGGTTACCTTGGAACGCCACTTGCCCGAGGCATCGACCTCGGCCTTCACCTTCTCCGCGATCCGGCGCTGCTCGTCGTCGTGGTAGAAAATTGCCGATCGGTACTGCGTGCCCACGTCGTTGCCCTGGCGATTTTGCGTCGTCGGGTCGTGCAAGCGGAAGAAGTAGCGCAAGATGCTTTCGTACGAAATCACCGCTTCATCGAACGTGATTTCTACCGCCTCGGCGTGTCCCGTTCGCCCGGTATGCACTTGTTCGTAGTCGGGGTGGTCCGTGGTGCCGCCGGTGTAACCCACCTTGCTGTCGAGCACGCCAGGCAACTTGCGAATCAGCTCTTGCACGCCCCAAAAGCACCCGCCCGACAACGTCGCCACCGCGCGCGTTGACGTGGACTTCGGCGCTGGCGCGGGGGCAGGGAGCCCGAGCTGCGACAAATACTGACCGTAGCCTTGCGCGGCCATCTGCTCGGCGGGAACGAAGCGCAACGACGCCGAATTCATGCAGTAACGTTTGCCGGTGGGCGCCGGCCCGTCGTCGAAGACGTGGCCAAGATGAGAGCCCGCCTGCGTCGAGCGCACTTCGACGCGCGTATCGAAAAGCGAGCTATCGGTTTGCGTTTGCACGCGTCCCGGCTCGATGGGGCGCGTGAAGCTTGGCCAGCCGGTTCCCGAATCGTACTTGTCCTTGGAAAGGAACAGCGGCTCACCTGACACGACGTCGACATAGATACCCGGGCGATGGTTGTCCCAGTACTCGTTGTGGAACGGCGGTTCTGTCCCGCATTCCTGCGTGACGTGCACCTGCAGCGGCGTCAGTTGTTTGAGTCGATCGGTTTTCTCGGCGGCGGTCAGCTTTTCCGCCGAGGCCTTATCTGTCTTATCCTTGGTCATGGGGGTCGCCTTTTCCGAGACGGCCGCGGCGAGCACTGCGGTGCCCACCACGACAACCGCCAGCGCGGTCGGAATGAGAGTTCGAAGCTCCACTTTCATGTCGTCTCCCTTGTTGGATGCCGGAGGGCCGTTTCCGTCGGTCGGCCGACACTTATTGTCCATCCGCCAGGAACCCGATGCTGACGTGACCAAAATCGGACTAAACCGAGTGGTATTTGGACACCGAGCTGTCAAGCTACGTCGTTGATTTGCTGCTGCGTGGCTCCGCGGTCGGCTTCCTCGAGAAAGAATTCACGTCTGGACGAGGCTCCAGCTGGCCTACGCTCGCGCTCATCGCGGCGCTGCTTTTTGCGCTGCGCTTGCGGCGAAGGCGCTTTAGCGGCGTGCCGATTGGTGCTATGAGGTCGCCCTTATGGACGAGCTCAAGCTGCGCTACGGTTGCAATCCCCACCAAGCCCCAGCCCGCATCTACACGCGCGACCAAGCGCTGCCGCTGAAGGTCCTGTCGGGATCGCCCGGCTACATCAACCTTCTCGACGCGCTCAACGCCTGGCAGCTCGTGCGCGAGCTGCGGGCGGCGCTGAATCTGCCCGCCGCAACGTCGTTCAAGCACGTCAGCCCGGCCGGGGCTGCGGTCGCCGTGCCCATGAGCAAGGACGTTCGTCGCGCGTCCTTCGTGGACGACCTGGAGCTGTCTCCGCTCGCCACCGCGTACGCACGTGCGCGCGGGGCCGACCGCTTGTGCGCATTCGGCGACTTCGCAGCAATGTCCGACGTGGTCGACGTGTCGACGGCGAACGTGCTCAAGCGCGAGGTCTCCGACGGCGTGATTGCGCCAGGCTACGAGCCGGCCGCGCTGGAGATCCTGCGCAGCAAACGCAATGGCACCTATTGCGTGCTCGAAATCGATCCGACGTGGCAGGCGCCCGAAACCGAAACGCGCGAAGTCTTCGGCATCGCCTTCGAGCAGCGACGCAACCAGGTGGTCCCCGGACGCGATCACTTGGCGAACATCGTCACGACCAACCGAGATTTGCCCGAGGCTGCGGTCCGCGATCTCATCCTGGCGCTCATTACGCTCAAATACACGCAGTCGAACTCGGTGTGCTTCGCGTACGACGGTCAAGCCATCGGCATCGGTGCTGGCCAACAGTCGCGCATCCATTGCACGCGCTTGGCCGGATCGAAAACCGACCGCTGGTTTCTGCGCCAGCATCCGGCGACGCTGGATCTGCCGTTCCGCGCTGGCGTCGGCCGCCCGGAGCAGAACAACGCCATCGATTTGTTCCTCGAGGAGGCGCTTTCACCCGCCGAAGAGAAGGACTGGCTAACCTATTTCTCGACGCCGCCGAAGCGGCTAACCAGCGACGAGAAGCGCGCCTGGCTCCGGCGTCAAAGCGGCGTCAGCCTCGCTTCGGATGCATTCTTCCCGTTCCGCGACAACGTCGACCGAGCTTCCCAAAGTGGCGTGAAATACATCTCGCAGCCGGGCGGCTCGGTCCGCGACGACGTGGTCATTCAGGCCGCCAACGAATACGGCATGGTCATGGCCATGTCGAAGCTGCGCCTGTTCCATCACTAAGACGTCTACGGGAACTGCCCGGCGGCGACGAGCAAATCGAGCCTCGCCTGACGGACATTGTCCTCGGCGATGACCACCGCGCTGTCGGCATCGTGCGCGCGTCGCTCGGCATCGATGACTTCGATGTTGGTCGTGGCACCCGCGTGATAGGCCAGATTGGCCAGGTCCAACGCCTGATGCGCAAGATCCGCGGCGGCGCCGGACGAGCGCATCGCTTCGTCGGTGCGGTGGATTTCCTCGACCGCGACGCGGATATCGGACTTGGTCTGTCGCAAAATGCCTTCGTACTGGGCTTGCGCCTCCGCGAGCAAGGCGTCGCGCTCGCGCATTTGGCCGCGACGAACGCCGCCTTCGATGATGGGAAAGCTGAGGATGAGAAAGGCTTGCCAGCCCGTGGTGGGCATGGTCAGCGACTTCGGGTTTTGGAAGAAGGGCTGGATCTGGCCGTTCAAGCTGGGCGAGAAGTCGGTCCAACTGTCCTTGCGGATCTTCTCCGCCGCCGTCGTGCGCGACTTGGCAGCGACGACGTCCTGCCGGCGGGCCGCCGCATCGTCGGGATTCGTACTGCCATCCGCAAGGCTCACGTCATCGAAGGTGTCCACCGGGCGGTCCTCACCAAGCAGGACGCCCAGGGCCTCGCGCGCCCGAGCCAGCGCATTGAAGCTCGACGATAGCAGGGCCTGATCCGCGGCCAGCTGCTGGGCGGCCCGAACCTCATCAACCCGATTGCCGACGCCACCCTCGTAGCGCGTGCGCGTGTAGTCGTAGTGCGAGCGGTCGTTGGCCACGGCCCGGGCGGTGATGTCGACCTGGCGCTTGAGAGAAATAATGGCGAGATAAGCACGCGCCGTGGTGGTCGCCAAGGTTCGCCGCGTGTCTTCATTGGAGGCCTTGGTCGATTGCAACACGACCGCCGACTCCGACCACTGGGTCCACGCGCGGGGAGAGATCAGGGGAACGTTGAGCAGCAGGCTGCCAGATTCTTGGTTGGCAGCCGAGATGGTCGCGTAGTTGACCTTGCCGGTTGAGGTATCCTTCTGGGCCAACAAGCGATCCGAGTCCAACCTCGTCAGCGTTGCCGTCGCCAGGAGCGATGGCAGGGACGGTGCCCGCGCTTCCACAACCAGCGCTTCGGCCCGCTTGATTTCTTGGAAGGCCACGATCGCTGTCGGATTGCGTGCCAGGGCCCGGCGCACGGCTTCATTGAGCGAGATCTTCTCCAGGTTCTGGCTGGTCTCGGGCGCAACGTCCTCCAACGTCGGCAGGGGCGGAAGCTTGCCGACTCGCTGTCCCTGTGCGCGGGGCGAAGCGAACAGCAGCCCGGCGAGCAATCCAGCCGTCGTGAGGTACCGAATCTCGAAAGGACTACGCATGGGCGCCCTCCGCCACGGGCTCGTCGTCGTCTTCATGAGGCGCCTTCCGCTTGGCGAATCGGTCGAGCGACGTGTAGAGCGCCGGCACCAGGAAAAGCGTGAAGAACGTCGAGACCGTGAGGCCGCCGATAACTGCCCGGGCGAGCGGCAAGTTGGTTTCGCTGCCTTCGCCGATACCGAGCGCCATCGGAATCAAGCCGAGGACGGTGGCGATGGTCGTCATCAGAATAGGACGCAAACGCGTGCGTCCAGCCTCGATGGTCGCCTCGCGCAGCTCCTTGCCGCGCCCCCGGAGCACGTTGGCGAAGTCGACCAAGAGCACGCCGTTCGACACGACGATACCGACCATCATGATGATGCCCATGAAGCTGTTCACGCTGAGCTTGGTGCCGGTCAGGTAGAGCGAAATGAATACGCCGGACACGCCAAGGGGCACCGAGAACATGATGACCAGCGGATCGATGAGCGACTTGAACTGGCTGGCGAGCACCATGTAGACGAGCAAGAGGGCCATGACGGCCGCGAAAATCAGCCCCTGGAAGGCCTTCTTCTGCTCCAGGGTCTGACCGCCCAGGGTTGCCGAGAAGCCATCCGGGGGCGGCACTTGATCGACAGCCTCCTGCACCGCCGCGCTGGCCGCACCCAGGTCGGACTGGGGGGCGACGTTGGCGGTGACGTGCACGATACGCTGCAGGTACTTGCGGTCGATCATGACGGGTCCGCTTCGACGCTCGATCTGCGCGAGCGTGTCCACGTTGACGATCCCGCTTCCGGGCGTACGCACGAACAAATCGCCCAGATCGCCGACGTGGCTACGATCTTTGTCGCCCATGCGAACGTTGATGTAGTACTCGTTGCCGGTCTTCGGATCGGTATACGGCACCGGCGTGATCTGTGTGTTGCCCAGCAAGCTGACGAGAATGGTTTGCGCCACGTCGGATTCCGAGATGCCGAGCAAGCCGGCCTTTTCGCGATCGACATCGACATCGAATTCGGGACTGTTCTCTTCGCGCGAAGACTGAAGGTCGACCACGAGAGGACGCCCTTCCTTGTCGGTGAGTTGGCGCATCTTATCGATGAGAGCGTTGGCGTAGCGCGATCCCGCGTCGAAGTCGTAGCCAAGAATTTCGACGTCGATGGGTGCCGCCGCACCGAAGTTCTGGATGCGCTTGACGATGCCGCCGATGAAGAAATAAAGCTGCGTCCCAGGCACGGCATTGCGCAGAGCCGCGCGGACTTTCTCTGCGGCTTCGACGTCGCTCATCGAACGTTCCCCGCGCGGAACCATGTTGACCTGGAGGTTCGCCGAGTGGGTGCCGGTGTTGGTGCTGAAGATCGCGGTTCGACCAATCGGCAAACCAACGTCCGACAACACCGTGGTGTAGATCGGCTTGTCCGTGCCGCCCTCATGGACCGGCGCCAGCTGATTCTGGATGATCTTCTCGAGCTGTTGGGTGACTTCTTCCGTACGTTCCACTCGCGTGCCGATCGGTGTCTTGTAGGTAATCGTGAACTGCGACTCGTCGGTGTCCGGGAAAAACTCACTACCTATGAATCGCTTGAGCTGCAGGCTTCCGAGGAAAAAGATCGCGATACCGATGACCGCCATCAGCCGATGCGAGAGCACCCAGCGCAGCATGCCAGCGTAGAGCGCGTCCATTCGATCGAAGAACCCGATGACCAGCGCAGCGATGCCCTTCTTGGGCTGATGGTGGTGCTCGACGCCCTCCTTCAGCCAGTAGTAGCAAAGGAGCGGCGTCACGGTTCGCGACACCCAGAAGCTCATCATCAACGCGAACGAGATGGTGAGAGCGAGCGGCAGGAACAGGTAGCGCCCGATACCCGCCATGAAGAGGACGGGAAAGAAGACCACGATGGTCGTGATGGTCGAGACCAGAATGGGCATCGCTACTTCTTGCGCCGCGAGCAGTACGGCTTGTTTGCGGTTCTGCCCCGACGCTAAGTGCCGGTGGATGTTTTCGAGCTCGACGATCGAGTCGTCTACCAAGCGCCCGACACCGAGAGCGAGACCACCCAGGGTGAAGACGTTGAGCGTCTGGTTGGTGAAGAAGAGCAACATGAACGTGGCCACGATAGACAGCGGGATCGCGACGCCGATGATGGCGGTGGCGCGTATGTTCATCAGAAAGACGAGAATGACCAAGATGGCCAAGGCGCCGCCTTGCAAGGCCTCGTGTTGCAGGGCCGCCACCGCCGAACGGATGTACGCCGACTGGTCGAAGGAAATATTCAGCTTCACGTTGCTCGGCACCGAACGCAGCCTGGGAATGGCCGCCCGGACCGCGTCGACGGTCGAGATGGTGTTGGCGCCGGGCTGCTTGAGCACGCGCAAGTACACGCCACGCTGGCCGTTCACGCGCACGATTTCGGTCTGGTCTGCCGTGAGATCCTCGACCGTGGCCACGTCGCCGACGCGCACCACGCCCTGCCCTTGGCCAAGCTGGGCCGCCGTCGAGCGAACCACCACGTGGCGCAGCGGCGCGACGTCGGGCACCTGCGTGTTGGTGAAGACGTTGTAGTCCCGGTCGCCGGCGCGCAAGCTGCCGCTCGGCAAAAGCAGGTTCGACGTCCGCACCGAATTGGCCAGGTCGAGGATGCCGAGGCCGCGGGCGCGCAAGGCGTTCGCGTCGGCCATGACCTCGATCTCGCGCACCTTGCCGCCGCCTACGGTGGCGCTGGCCACGCCGTTGATGCGTTCGATTTGCGGTTCGATGGTGTTGTACGCCAGGTCGTACAGCTGTTTCTCATCGAGATCGTCGCTCGACACCGTGACCGCCAGAATCGGGATGTTGGTGATGTCGAACTTGAGCACGAAGGGCTGCTGGATGCCGGGCGGCAGCGTGTTCAGGATCTGCGCGATCCGCTGCGAGACCTCGAATTGGGCGTTATCGAGGTTGGTTCCGTAGTTGAACCAGACGCTGACCAGCGACACGCCCTGCTTCGACGAGCTCTCCACCCGATCGACGCCGGGCGAGGCGCTGACGGCGCGCTCGATGGGCTGGGTGATGGACTTCTCGATGTCGGCGGGGCCCGCGCCCGTGTAGAAGGTCGCGACGCGAATGACTGGGATGGTGATGTCGGGGAAGAGATCGACCGAGAGCCTATTCAGCGAGACGATGCCCAGCACGATGAGCATGAGCGACATCATCAAGATGAGGACGGGATTCTTGAGCGCGAGCCGTGTGAGCCACATGGTTGGTTACCGGAAAAAGCTGACGGGGACCACGTTGGCTAGTTGCTCTGGCGCGCAGGCGCCGCTTTGTGTTCTCGTTCCGCGCTCGGCGCCATGGCCGCAGGCGCGCCGGTGTAGGGATTCACGTCCCGGGTCACCCGCACCGTCGTGCCATCGGCCAAGCCATCTGCACCCGCGATGACGACCTCCTCCCCGGCCTTCAGGCCCGAGCGCACTTCCAGCACGGTTCCGTCCTCGAGCTCGGCGCCGGTGGTGATGAGCCGGCGTTCGACCTTGGTGTCGTGGAGCACGAACACGTACCGCTTGCCCGACGAGATTTGCACGGCATTCACGGACACGACGGGTGTGTTCGGATGGGTTTCGCGCAGGATGAAACCGCGGCCGTACATGCCAGGCCGCAGCTCGCCTGAATCGTTGGGCAGCTGGACTTCGGCCTCCAGCGTGCGCGTCAGCGGATCGAACGACGGCGCGACCCGCACGACCTTGCCGGTGAAGCTGCGACCGGGAAGCGCATCGAGAGCAACGCGGGCGTCCATTCCCACTGCGATGCCCAGAGCCTCGCTTTCGTTGAGCGCGAGAAACACGCGCAGCTTGTCCATGCGTACGACGGTGACGATAGCGCCGCCGCCGGGCGGGCCGACGAGAGCGCCGGGGTCGAGACGTCGCGCCGAAACGTAGCCGGTGATGGGCGACGTGATGCGCGTTTCGCCCAAGCGAATGGCCAAACCCGAAATTTGCGCTTGCATGGACGCTTCAGCCGACTCGGCCGAAGCCAAAGCAGCGCTCGCCGACTGCAGCTCTTGCTGGCTGACCACGCCCGACGGCGCCAACTTGTTGGCGCGCTCGTAGTTGGTGCGCGCCAAGACGGCCTGCGCCTTGATTTGGCCGATGCTGCTGCGAGCAGCAGCTAGCTGGTCGGGCAAATCGCTCGGCCGAACCAAGGCCACGATTTGTCCCTTCTTGACCCGATCGCCGCGCTCGACGAGGACGGCGTCGACGTAGCCCAAAACTTTCGACCCGACGTCGGCCTGTTCGAGCGGTCGCAAGTCCACTGGGGCTTGAACCTCGACGGGAACGTTGCGGGCCATGACTTTGGTCACGACCACCGACGGTGCCAAACGAGCCTTGCCAGCTGCTGGCCCCGACGCTGTCCGCGAGCAGGCAGCAGTCGAGCCGATGAAAAGGAGCGCCAACGAAAAAAAGCCCGATCCGGCGACCGAGCAAGGTCCACGGTGCGAATACAGCATTCTGCCCCAAGGATTAGTCCTGAAAGCGCCACTGCGCAACAGCAGGTTCCGCAAGACGGGTGCAAAAAGTGCAGGCGGAGGATCGTTTGCGACGATGCGCTATGCTGACGAGGTGAAGTGGCGAATCGCCCTGTGCGCAGCATTGTTCGGAGCGGCATGTCGGAACCCGGCAACCGTCGCCGTAGGCGTGCCGACTGTGCTGGAGACCAAGAGCAACGTGGTGCGCTCCGACTACGTTGGTTCGGCCGCTTGCCAGCCCTGCCATGCCGGCGTCTTCGCGAAGTGGACGGCATCGCCCATGCGCAAGATGACTCGGGACCCAGCCGAGGCAGAGATCCGTGCCCCATTCGAGGGCGAGACGTTCGCGTTCAAAGGCGACAGCGTTGAGCTCTTTCGCGACGATGACGGTCGCTTCATGCGGCTCCATTCGACGAAGCCGGGTCGCCTTTTTCGCGTGACTCGCGTCATCGGGAATCACTATCGCGAGGATTTCGCCGGCGTCGAGGTTGCCAGCACCAGCGAGCGGGTGGCGCGCGGCAGCGGCAACGAACAGATCTTGCCTGTCACCTACTATTTCGAGTCCCATGGCTACCGCCTCAAAGGCTACTCGGTGATGACGCACGAACGGCCGGGGCTCTTCGCCGGCGGTGTTTGGAACCAGACCTGTATCTTCTGCCACAACACGGTTCCGGCCCTCGACAGTTTGCTCGGCGCCTTGGCCGGGCCGTCGCCGCCCGGCTACCAAGGAGTCAACGTCGACCGCTTGCTTCCGCCCGATCGGCGCTTCGTCTATCGCGTGACAGGCGAGGAAGGATTCCGGGCCGCCGTGGCGAAGGAAGTCGGCGCTCTTGGCGCGAGCATCGCCGACGCCAGCTCGCCGACGAGCGTCGCACGCTCGGCAATCCATGCCATGGCCGACCGCTTTCGCGGCCAAAACTTGGTCGAGGAGGGCATCGGCTGCGAAGCCTGCCACGGCGGCAGCCGCGAGCACGCAGCCAACCCCAACGTGCGCACGTCGTACTTGCCGCGCGCGGATTTTCTGGCGGCGGCACCCGCCAGCGGCAGAACACCAACGCGGGCCTTGCTCATCAATCGCACCTGCGCGCGCTGTCACCAGGTCCTGTTCTCGCGCTATCCGTTCACCTGGGAAGGCGGACTTCGGCGCAGCAGCGCGCCCGGCGGCAGCGTTACGACTTCGGGCGAGGCGCGCGACTTCTTGCTCGGTGGTCCGGCCCAAAACCTGCCGTGCACTGCTTGCCACGATCCGCATGCCCCCGATCAGCCGGAACACCTGGCCGCGCTCGCGACGCCGGCAGGAAACAGCGTCTGCCTGCCTTGCCACACTTCGCTGGCCACGTCCGAGGCACTGGCCGAGCACTCGCACCACAAGCCCGACGGCCCGGCGGGCGCGTGCATCGCATGCCACATGCCCCGCAAGAACATGGCGCTCACCTACGCGCTGACTCGCTACCACCGCATCGGTTCGCCGACCGATCGCGAACGCGTGGAAGGCGACCGTCCCATCGAGTGCGCCTTGTGCCACGTGGACAAGTCGGTGGCCTCGTTGGTCGACGACAGCGAACGCTGGTGGAGCAAGCACTACGATCGCGCTCGCCTGCGCGCGCTCTACGGCGATTTGGAATCGAATGCGCTCGTGGCCACTCTCGAGCGGGGCCGCCCGCACGAGCAAGTCACGGCGGCGATGGTGCTTGCCGAGCACAAGGTGAAGGCCACCGCGCCGCAAATCGCGCCGCTTTTGCTCAGTCCCTACCCTCTCGCTCGACGCTTTGGCGCCCAGGCGTTGACGTCCTTGCTCGATGAGCCGTGCGCGGTCGATGTCGACGCGGACGCCGAGAGCATTCGGCGCGCTCTCGAAAAATGCGGGATTTCTCTTTCGGCACCGACCATCGTTTTGCCCAGCCACCGCAAGACGATCGAGCCAAGCGAGGAGGATTGAGGCGGTCAATCCTCGGTCCATCGATGAACCGTATCGATAAAGCAAGCCCTCCTGATCGCCGAACCACGCGATGAAAACCGAGATGAAAGCCGAACCCGAGCTCCAGCCCGGCCATGCTTTTTTTCCGCTTTTGTGGCATCCAAGAAGAGCGTGAAAGCATCCGAACTCGCACCATGGAAAGAGCGTCTGCTCGACTTGCGCACCAGCATCCTTGCCGAGGGCGACGTGGCCATCGAGCCCACCCGCAAGGACGAGACGCGCGTCGGAGGCGACGAGGATGAGCAGCCGCTCGTGGAAATGGCCCAGGTCATCGCGTCCAAGCGCAACACGGCTCGCACGGAAATTCTGCGGCGGATCAACCGCGCCCTGGCACGCCTCGAGAGCGATCCCGAGCTGTTCGGCATTTGCAAAGAGTGCGAAGAGCCCATCGGCAAGCGCCTGGAGATCATGCCTTACGCCGAGCTTTGCCTCGAATGCCAGCAATCGGGCGATGGCGTGCACAAGCCGGGTCGCCGACGACATTTGCTGGATTTCAAATAAAGGAGACGAACATGAGCAGTATTGAAGTGGGCAAGAAGGCGCCCGCATTTTCCTTGCCGGACGAAAACGGCACCAAGGTCTCGCTATCGGATTTGGCCGGCCAGTGGGTCGTCCTGTATTTCTATCCCAAGGACGACACACCCGGCTGCACCGTCGAGGCATGCGAGTTCACGTCGGGGCTCAAAGGCTTCGAGAAGCTCGATGCGACCGTGCTGGGCTGCAGCCCGGATTCGCCCGAAGCACACCGCAAGTTCATCGCGAAGTACAAGCTGAAGGTGAAGCTGCTGTCGGATCCCAGCCACGCGGTTTTGGAGAAATACGGCGCGTGGGGTGAGAAGAACAACTACGGCAAGAAGAGCATGGGCGTGATCCGCTCGACGGTGATCATCGATCCTGCCGGCAAGGTGGCGCACCACTATGCGACCGTGAAAGCCGCCGGCCACGCCGAGCACGTGCGCGAAAAGCTCGCCGAGCTGGCCGCCTAGTCCCGTCATGATAGGTTCGGGCGATGCGCCCGCACCTGCCCTTGCCGATTGCCCTCGCTACGCTTCCGGCCTGCCTCAATCTGCCCATTCCGCGGGCCGTGCCTGCCGATGGGCTCGGCCATGCGTCGCGCGTGTCCATGACCGCACCGCGCGCGAAAGGTGAGAATCCTTTCGCGGGGGCGAATTTCATGGTGGATCCCGACTCGAATGCCGGTCGTCAGGTCGAGCGCTGGAAAGACTCGCGACCCGCGGACGCAGCCCTGCTGAAGAAGATCGCCGATCAGCCGACGGCCGCGTGGTTCGGCGACTGGACACCGCTCGTCGAGCAAGCCGTCACACGCTACGTCGATGCCCACGAGCGCGTGAACGCCCTGCCCGTTTTCGTGCTCTACAACGTGCCCAACCGTGACTGCGGAAATTATTCGAAGGGCGGCGCTATCGGCGGCGAGCATTACAAACGCTGGATCGACGGTGTTCGTAAAGGCATCGGTAGCCGGCGCGCCGTGGCCGTGCTGGAGCCCGATGCCCTCGGCCTGCTCGACAAGTGTCTGTCGCTCGTCGACCAGAAAGAACGCCTGGAGCTCATGCGCTACGCCGTGCACGCGCTAGAGTCGTTACCCGGCGCCGCGGTCTACATCGACGCCGGACACGACGCTTGGTTGCCAGCCGAAGACATCGCCGAGCGTCTCAAGAAGGCGGGCATCGACGAGGCCACCGGCTTCGCGCTCAACACGTCGAACTACCGCGCCACCCCTGCGCTCATCGCGTACGGCACGCAGATCTCGGCGCTGGTGGGCGGCAAGCACTTCATCATCGACACCGGTCGCAACGGCAACGGTCCCGCCGAGGCCGAGCCGGGAAGCGAGGCCGCGTGGTGCAATCCCAGCGGCCGTGCCCTCGGCATTCGCCCCACGACCAACACCGGCAATCCGCTCATCGACGCCTTCTTCTGGGTCAAACCGCCGGGCGAATCCGACGGTGCGTGCAACAAAGGCCCGCGCGCCGGCGTGTTCTGGCCCGAGTACGCGCTCGGTCTCGCAAAGCGCGCGAAGTGGTAGTTCGCGCTTCTACTTGCAGTAACCGACCATCGTCGAGCCCGCGTACTCGGGCGGACTCCAGGTGAACTGGCACGTGGTGCCGGTGGTACAGTCGGCGCTCGACAGACAGTACTTGAGGCACGCGCCCGAGGTCGTGCAGTAGTAGCCCGGAGAACAATCGTCGTCGGTGGCGCAGGTCGAGCCTGCCGGAAGTGGCGCCGTCTTGTAGCAACCACTCGCGCCGGTAGTCGATGAGCTGCACCCGAAACCGGCCGGACAGGCCAAGAATGGCGCGATCGGATTTTGTGGATGGGCAGGATCACAAACACGCTGGCAAACCATGATGCCGGCGATATCCGTACTGTCGGACGACCAGGTCGTTTGCAGGCATTTCTGCACGCCGGCGACCATGGGACAATCGGTGTCGGCAAGACAGTACCGCTTGCAGATACTGCCAAAACAACCAAGACCCGCCTGACAGTTGCCGTTCGTGCAATCAGCTCCCTCGGTCAGATAGTTCGACGTGAAACATGCCATGGCATGCGATGTGGTCGATGGATAGCAAACCTGGCCCGACGGGCAACCGCACGCGGGATTGGGCGAGCAGACGCCGCCCGCGGCTGGCGGCGTACAGCACTGACTGGAGAGACACTGTTGGCGAGGGCCACAGGTCGCAGCCGTCGTGCAAGCGATGGGTCCGTCCCCGGATGACAGTGAATCGCGCCCCAACCCGCTGTCGCGAGATGCGTCCGCGGCCAGCACGTCGGGAGTCACGCCTGCGCTGTCCCGCCCCACGTCTGCCACCGCCACCTCGGGCGTCACACTGGCGCTGTCCCGCCCCGCATCACCACCCGAGCCGCCGGTACCCGCATCTTTCCCTGGCGATGGAGCGCCGGCATCGGGCAAGAAGCAGCTGTCGCCATTGCAGTCGGGAAGATAGCCGGCAGTCGCACAAATGACCGAGCCGGGGTGTTGGGCATTTCCACAGTAGGTGACCGTCGAGCACGCGCCGGCACTGAGCCAGCAGGTCTCGGTCTGCGCACAGTAGTAGGTGCTGGTCGACGAACACTGCGTGATCGCGTTGTCGACACAGTAGTGCGTGGAAGAGCTTCCGTCATCCCAACACGAGGAGCCGCTCGCGCAAGGCTTTGCCGCCGAACAGTCGCTGTCCTTGGTCACGCAAACCGACGTGGTACCGCTCGAAACACACAGGTATCCACTCGGGCATTCATATTTATCCGAGCACTGTGTTTTGCCGCTCGTGTACTTCGGCGAGCAGCCAGTGAGAAGGAGAAGCAGAACCAACGCTCGATTCGATTTCATCGCCAGCACCAATCTCTTCTAAAAGCTTCCACGCATGACAGCGCCCGCACTTCGTGGCCCGACCTCCGGCACTAGCGCCACGGAGGACGAGCTTCCGCCGGAAGCGCCCACGATGATGGCCGTGGTAATCAAGGCCGCACCGACGCCGTAACCGACCCACTGCGCTTTGGCGAAGTTGTTGCCCTCTTTCTCCACGCTCGGGTCGTACTTCTTCTCGACGGTGGAAAAGCGGTCGAGCGCGGTGACCGTACAATAGACGCCCGCGAGCACGCTCCCGACACCGACGGCGCCCAAGATCCACGCCACGGTCTTTCGTGCACTGCCGCTGCTGGGCTGCGGTTGCGGCGCGGAAGCTGGCGTCGTCACGTCGACGGGCGGATTGGTTCCATTGCCGGGACCCGCGCTGCCATAGCCTGGCGGATAACTCTGCGACGGTTCGTAGGTGGACGGATAGCCTTGGGGCGAGAGGCCCTGACTTGGCGGATAAGCGTATGGCGTTTGCGGATACGCCGGCGGCGCTCCCGCAGGCGAATAGCCGGTCGGTGGAGCGGGAGGCGCCGGCGTTGCAGCGGGCTCCGCGGCGCCCCTCGGCAACGCAGCCGCGACCGGTGCCGTAGGTGGCGCTGCCGACGCGGCGGGTGCCTCCGTTGCCGTCGACGCGGGCACCACCGCTGGAGCGCCGGCGGTCGCGGCCGTTGCCGCTTGATCGCGCAAGTGTTCCATCTCGCCAATCCAGCCTTCCACTTCGGCGCGATCGTCGGGGGCGATGTCTCTCTTGCGGTGGACGTAATCGCGCAAATTGGAAAGCGCCGGTTCGTAGCGCTGCATGTAGTAGTAGCACGCGCCGAGATTGCGCACGAAAACCAGCATGTCCGGATAGGCAATACTCAGCTTCAGGAAAATCTTGGCGGCGGCGTCGTAGTTGCCGCCCTTGTAAAGGAGCATCGCCTCTTTGGCGTCGGCCTTGGCTTTCTTGTCCATCTCGGCCGCTCGCGCGGGTAATGCCACCGTCACGATGGCCACACCGGCCACGGCGACCAGAGCAAGCAAAACAATTCTCAGTGAACGCGCCATTGGTCTTCCTCGGATTGGGGTGCCTTGCGAGCCGCCGGCAGGGCAGGCTTTTTGCGAACCTGCGGTGCAGCCGTGGGCGGTTTCGCCGGGACGGCGACCGGTGCCTCGATACGCTTGAGGTCGATCGTGCTCGCAGAATTTTCGTCGAGCCCAACCGTCAGACTCTCGTCCTTGTAACCGGCCAGGCGCACCACCAGAGACTTGCTTCCGGCGCCTCTGGCGAACGGCTTCTGCAGCGGTGTCGTTCCGAGCACGCTACCGTCGGCCAAATCCACGACCGTGGCGCCCACCGGATCGGTCCGGATGCTCCAGACAATCGTTGGGTTCACCACCGGCGCAACCGGCGCAGGCGGTGCGGGAGCCGGTCGTAGCGCGAAGAAGGTGACCGCCGCGGCAGCAAGCGCGGTTGGAATAGCCACCCAAGGCCAACGTCGCGACTTGGGCATGTCCCAATCGAGGTTGGCGTCGGACGAGGGCGATGGCATGCGGCCGGTCTCGCCGGTGGCTTGCGACAGCGTGGTGATGGTCGGGCCCGGCACGCCAATCGGCGCCGGCGTCAGTTCGGCGCGGCTTCCGCTAAGCTCCGGCGGAACAGGCGTGGGCTGGGCCGCGAAACCACCCGCGGCAAGGCCGGCCCTCCGTCCGGAAACCGTCCGCGTCGTCGCGGAATTGCCCTGCGCGGTCAGCGCCGGGTACGTACCATGAAGCGCGCCAACGAAATAGTCGACGGAGGCGTAGCGGTCTTCGCGATCCTTGGCTAACGCTCGCATCACCGTCTGCTCGACATAGTCGGGCAGATCCGGGACCTGAGGGCGGAGCGGCGGCGGATCGGCCGTGATCTGCAGGACCAACATTTCCGTCGCCGACTTGGACGCAAACGGCGGCACACCCGCCAGCATCTCGTACACGATGATGGCCAGCGAATAGACGTCCGAGCGCAAATCCACGTCCGAGCTGTCGCGGCACTGCTCGGGCGACATGTACGAGGGACTGCCCATGAGCAATCCCGCCTGCGTCTTCATCGTCGAGACCTGATCTTCGCGATGCTTGACCTTCGCGATGCCGAAGTCGAGAACCTTCACGCGGAGACCGAGCGGCATGGAGGTGTCGGGAATTACGAACAGGTTCTCGGGCTTGAGGTCGCGGTGAACGATGCCGGCAGCGTGCGCCGCGGACAGCGCCGAACCGGCCTGACGAGCAATTTCTTGCACGGTTCGCAAGGGCATACGGCCGCCCTGCAAGAGCAGCTTTTGGAGCGAGTCACCCTCGAGGAACTCCATCAGAATGTAGGGCTCGCCCGCCGGGGTGACGCCCGCGTCGAAAACCTCGATGATGTTGGGATGGCGAATCGCGCTGGCAGCGCGCGCCTCATTCAGGAACCGACGAACCAGCTCGGGCTCCTGCACCATGCCGGTGTGTAGAACCTTGATCGCCGCTCGTCGCTGCAGGAAGGGGTTTTCCGCTTCGTAAACCTCGCCGAAGCCGCCCTCCCCGAGCAGCCGCACCACCTGAAAATTTCCGAAGCTTTGTCCTGCTACCACCGGCATGCGATCGGTCCTTTGAACCCATCGATATTACGCCAACCCCAGGAATTCCGCAGACCTTTTGCCGCACGCGCGGCAGCCACGACAGCGTCGGGGCCCGCGGCGATCTCAAGAACCCGCGAACACTTGTGTGTTGCGCATCATGGACGCCCACCTAATAATAGGCGGCGAGCGTGATCGGGACCAGCATCGGCAATTACCGGATCGAGCGCCTCATCGGAGAGGGCGGGATGGGCAAGGTCTATCTGGCCGAACATCCCTCGATCGGCCGGCAAGCCGCGGTGAAAGTGCTGACTCCGACCGACGCCGGAGATCCGCAAATCGTCAGCCGCTTCATCACGGAAGCGCGCGCTGCCAACGCCATCCGCCACCCCAACATCGTCGACATCTACGACTCGGGCGTGCTCGACGGCGGAACCCCGTACATCGTCATGGAGTATCTCGAAGGCGAGACCCTGGCGCAAACCATGGCGCGCGGGCGGGTGCCGGTCGCCGATGCCATCGATTGGGGATGCCAGATCGCCGAAGCGCTGGCCGCCGCGCACGCGCGCGAGGTCGTTCACCGCGACCTCAAGCCCGACAATTTGTTCCTGGTTCCGGATCCGCGCCGCTTCGGCAAGAAGCAGATCAAGGTGCTCGATTTCGGCATCGCCAAACTGCAACGCCGCAGTTTCGATCAAGTGCACATGACCCGCACGGGTGCGCTGCTGGGTACGCCGCTCTATATGTCGCCCGAGCAGTGCATGAGCATGAAGAACATCGATGCTCGCACCGACATCTACTCGCTGGGCGTCATCCTCTACGAAATGGTGGCGGGACGCCGTCCGTTCGACGGCGATGGCGTGTACGCGGTCATCAGCATGCACATCAACGAGAAGCCGGTCCCGCCGCGCACCTACCGCCCCGAGCTGCCAGCCGACGTAGAAGCGATCATTCTGCAAGCTCTGGCGAAGTCGCCGCTGCAGCGCCAGGAGTCCATGGCTCTTCTGCACTCCAGCCTGGAGCTGGCCCGCGGAGACACGCTGGCGAGCGCGGACGCGCTGGCACGATCCAATCACGACCGTTTGAAACCCGTTCCACTGCCGACAATCCGCCAAGACTTCCCGCCCGAAATCCATACCCTGACCGAATCAGCTGTCTCGAAGGCGGTGACCAGCCGGACCGCGCCGGGTCGCGGTAACAGCCGTGTCCGCATCGTCTGGGGTATGGCCATCGTCGTCGGACTGCTGGCCCTTTACGCTTTCATTCCCCGCGGCGAAAAGATCCCTCCCAGGTCCGAAAGTGCTTCCGCGCCGCCTGCGCCGGTCAAGCCCGCGGTCGAGCCGCGGCCTGTGCCAGTTGCCGCCTCGGTGGCCCCGGTCCCGCTCCCACTTGCCACTGTCACCATCGGCCTCGACAGCACGCCGGCCGGCGCCAGCGTCTACGTCGGCGATACGCTCGTCGGCTCGACGCCAACGACCTTTCAAAGCGCCAAGCCAGGCGAATCCGTCGAGTTCGTGTTCCGACGGCGGGGATTCGAACCCGAACGGGTCAAAGCCTTGGCGGCGCCGGGGCTGACCGTGCACGCAACGTTCGCCCGGCCGGTGACTGGCAAGCGCCCGTCGGCCGACAAGCACAAGCGAGCTTCCACGTCCCCAACCAACGCTCCGTCCGGCGACATCCAAACCGAACGCTAGGTTCCCATGCGAACAGTCCTTTGCGCGTCGCTCATTGCACTTCTCTACCCTGCGTTTGCCGTCGCAGCCGAGTCATCGGCGTCGACACCGGCCAGAGCTTCCAGTCAGGCGGACGAAGCCGAGTTCTATTTCCTGCGCGGCAATCGCGCGTACCAAGACAAGCGCTTCGAAGACGCGCTCTCCGCCTATTACTTGTCGAACCGATTGGTGCCGAACCGCAACGTGCAGTTCAACATCGCTCGTTGTCTCGATCGACTTGGTCGCTACGACGAAGCCTACCGAGCGTGGTCTTCGCTGTCGGATCAGGAGCTGCCGGAGAAGGAAAGAAAAGCCGTCCAGGATGCCATCGAGCAGTTGCGGCCGCATCTTGCCTTGCTGATCATCGAGAGTTCGCCGGCCGGAGCGACGATTTACGCAGGCCGCCGCGATCTCGGCGCGCTCGGCACCACACCCAAGAGCTTGGCGTTAGCGCCGGGCATGACCAAGATTCTTCTCGACCACGACGGGTACCGTCCCGTCGAGCTTGCGGCGGAGCCGGCGCGCGGCCAGCAGGTGAAGCTTTCCGCCGTGCTCGAGCGCATCTACGGCAAGGTCGAGATCCGCCGCGTTCCACCAACCGCTGAGATCCGCCGCGACTACGTCGACGGCACCCTGCTACGCCAGGGACCAGGTCCCGCGCAGGTGGTGCCGGGTCCGCTCGTGCTTTTCGTTTCAGCCCCCGGCTATCAGACCGCGCGGGTTCTGGTCGACGTCTCGCCCGACGCCAGCGTGCCGGTCGACGTTCTGCTTTCACCGGCGATTGCCCCGAGCGGCACGGTCGTCATTCGCTCGAATATCACCGGCGCGCTGGTTCGCATCGACGGCAAGGAAGCCGGCTTCACCCCGGCCGTCATCGACGGCGTACCGACCGGCATGCGAAATGTCGAGGTCGTCGAGGAAGGCCGAAGGCCGTTCGTTGAGACCATCGACGTCAAGACGGGCGAACGCGCCTTCGTGGATGCCTACCTGGCCCACGCCGATCCGGAGGTTACGGCCGCCACCAAATCGGCCATCGCCTCGGAATCCGCACCCGCCTCGATCAGCATCATCACGGCCGACGAAATAGCGGCCTTCGGCTACACGTCGCTCTCCGAAGCGCTGACCGCCGTCCGCGGCGCCTTCACCTCGAACGATCGCAGCTACGAATCGGTCGGTTTCCGCGGCTTCTCGCCGCCCGGTGATTACACCAACCGCGTGCTCGTGCTAGTGGATGGTCACCCCATCAACGATGCGGTCACGGGACAGGGTTACGTCGGCCACGATTTCGACGTCGATCTCTCCAACGTCGCACGCATCGAAGTGGTGCGCGGACCGGGCTCGGTGCTGTACGGAACCGGCGCGCTCTTTGGCGTCATCAACGTCGTCACCCGCCGTGCGGCCGAGGGCGCGCACGTGGGCGCAAGCGGCATGGCTGGCACGATGGAGACGCGCCTGGGACGCGCCACCGCCAGCGCACGCGCGGGCGATACCGACGTCATGGTGAGCGGCGCGGGCCTGAATATCGATGGCGAGAATCGCTACGTCTGGCCAGCCTCGCAGACGGGCAGCGCTCCCATCACCGTCCTCGACGCGGACCGCGAGATCGCCTACCACACGGACTTCGCCGCCCACGCCGGACCGCTGTCGTTGCGAGCAGCATTCAACGACCGCAAGAAGGACCTGCCCACCGGCGCGTACGACACCCAACCCGTCGCCGGAACGAGCAACCACGACCGTCGCTTTTTCGCCGAGCTGCGCTTCGACCAAGAGCTACGCGGCTTCCAGTTGGCGGCACGAGCTGCCTACGATCTCAGCTGGTACCGCGGGCAATTCGTACCGAACGATCCAACGGTGACAAGCGGCGAAGCGCTGGAAGCACGCTGGGTGACGGGCGAAGTTCGCGTCGGCTTGCCTCGCTTCTGGGCTCAGCAGTTTACCGTCGGTGCGGAGGTCGTTCGTCAAATCAAAATGCAGGCGGACCTGCCGGTCGCGGGCTATCCGCCCATCGGAAACGACCTGATTCTGTCGGCTTACATCGTCGATGATATTCGCCTGTCGAACCGCTTGGCCATCAACGCGGGCTTGCGCAGCGACAGCTACACGAAGAGCTTCGGCACGACGCTAAGTCCGCGCGTGGCCATGGTGGCAAAGCCCTACGCCCGCGGCAACACCAAGCTGTTCGTGGGCCAAGCCTTCCGCGCGCCCTCGCCCAACGAGCGCGCGGACAGCGCCACCCAGGATCTCCAACCCGAAACCATCTGGAGCGGCGAGATCGAGCACTCCCACGCCATCACCGACGATTTTCATCTGGTGGGCGCCGTCTTCGCGAACTGGGTCAATCATCTCATCACCCTCTCGGGAAACGATCCGAACAACCAGCTGTACGCGAACCAGGACGATCGCATTCGCAGCATCGGCGCGGAGGCCGAAGCGCGCTGGGAGCCGGGCGGAGGCACGCTGGTCTCGCTTTCCATCACACGTCAGCGCGTGGAAGAGCTGGCCCAGGGGGGAAACCAGCCCTTCTTGAATGCGCCCGAAACCATGGCGAAGGCGCGCGTGCTGTGTCCGCTGGTTGGAAACACGCTCCGGCTGGGCAGCGAGCTCGTACTCGATTCGGGTCGTCCTTTCCGTCCCGACGGACAGCCCCAGCCCGACGATTTACGCACCGACGATGCGTTCCTGTGGAATCTGTCGCTCTCCGGCGCCTACCGCCCGTATCGCCTGCACTACTTCGCCGGCCTCTTCAACCTGCTTGACGTGCGCGACCCTCGCGCCGGCTTCCCAACCAGTGTCGACTATCCCCCGGTCCTGGTTCCGCGGTACGGGCGCTCGCTGCGCGTGGGTTTGTCGCTCGGGTTATGAGACCGCCGCGACGGCGTGCTGACGACATCGGCCGTCGTAACCGCCGCGTCGCCAAACTTGGCAGCGATGCGATCGAGCGTGGCGTTCAGAACGCCGACGCGGCGGTCGCGTCCAAAGAGCGATAGTTGCTCGCCGGAGAGGAGCGACTGCGCCGAAACGCCGGTCAGGCGAACCTTCGCCGCGAGCCGTTCCGCCCGCAGTAAGCCCATCGCCGCGCGGTACAGCGCCTGCCCATCATCCGTCGGCTGGGGCAGGGTCTGTTGGCGCGTGAGCAACGTAAAATCCGCAAGTTTGAGCTTGAGCTGAACCACCCCGGCCTTGCGACTTGCCCAGCGCAGACGCCGTCCCACGCGCAACGCCTGCGCATGCAGGTGCGGCGAAAGAGCGTCGATGCCCGCCAAGTCCTCGTCGAAGGTGTCCTCGGAGCCGATGCTCTTGGCTTCGCGATCCGGGACGACCGGACGCGGATCGATACCTTGGGCAAGCTCCCACAAATCGCGTCCACCAGACACCCGGCGGTCGAGCCAGTCGGGATCCGCGGCCGCAATATCGCCTACCAGACGAAAGCCGAGCTCGAGCAGTTGCGCTTCGGTCTTGCGCCCAACGCCCCACAGACGCGCCACCGGAAGAGGCGCGATGAAGGCACGCGTTTGTCCTGCCGGAACTTCCTGTTGGCCGTTGGGCTTGGCCAAGTCCGAGGCGATCTTGGCCGCAAATTTCACTTCGGCGATTCCTGCCGACGCCGGCAAACGAACTTCCTTGGCGATGCGCGCCCGGAGCGACGAAGCGATAGCGACCGCCGAACCGAACAGCCGGACCGACGCCGTGACGTCGAGAAAGGCTTCGTCCAGCGACAGCGGCTCGATAAGAGGAGTCACGCTGGAAAGAATGCCAAACACGTCGGTGCTGGCCGCTTCGTAGGCGTCCATGCGCGGCGGCACCACGATGGCCTGCGGCGCCTTTCGCAACGCTACCGCCATGGGCATGGCCGAGCGCACGCCAAAGGGCCGCACTTCGTACGAGGCTGCCAGCACGACACCGCGCTTGGGGTGCCCGCCGACGATGACCGGCTTGCCGGCCAGAACCGGATCATCACGCTGCTCGACCGATGCGTAGAACGCATCCATGTCGAGGTGAATGATCGCCGACGCCATGCCTTGAGCATAGGCCAGGAAGGCACCGAATCGCTACGTTTGCGCGGACCGACCTGGCCGTGCCGATCGGCCGCGCGCCGATTACACTTTGGCGATGTCTGCAAAAGCGTCAGCAAAGGCGTCAGCCCAACCAACAACACGCGCCCCACTTGCGGCGGCGTTTGTCGCTCTTATCTCCTGCGCTTTCTTTTGCGCCTCGTCGACGGCTTCCTCGAGCGCCGCCCAAGGCCCCTCGGCGCCCTTACCTGCCGGAAGTGCCGCGCCCGACCTCACAGGCGTGGATCAAAACGGCCAAACCGTGCGGCTCAAGGAGCTGCGCGGCCAGCCCGTGCTGGTCTTCTTCTACCCCAAGGCCGGCACCCCCGGCTGCACCAAAGAGGCCTGCGCGTTCCGCGATGTCTGGCAGAAATACCAGACCGCCGGCGTCCGCATTGTCGGTGTCTCGCACGATTCGGTCGCAGACCAAGCCGCCTTCGCTCGCGAGCACGGCTTCACGTTTCCTTTGGTGTCCGACAGCGACGGCAAATGGGGCCAAGCCTTCGGCGTGCCACTTCGCCTGTGGAAATTCTACTCGCGCGTGAGCTTCCTCATCGGTCGCGACGGCAAGATCGCAAAGACCTACCTGGACGTGGACCCGGGCGTGCATGCGAACCAGGTCCTCGCGGATGCACGCGCTCTTTAGCAGTCCATCAATTGTTGGGTTCGCCCGCGGTCACCCAGCTTTGAAAGAGCTGCTTGTCCGTCGCAGAGAGGCCTCCCCCTGGCGGCATCGCTCCAGCCCGAATAGCAGAGTTGGCCTGGGACGCGTTCGCTTTCACACCCGCATAGGTGCTGAGATCAACGCCCGCCGGTGACCTCGATCCGGTATGGCAGCTCGTGCAGTTCGCTTTCATCATGGAAGCAATATCCTTCGCATAGCTGACGGCCGACACGGTATCTGGACCGGCATCGTGAGTCGTCGAGCTGCCACCGGAGCCGCCCGAGCTCGCCGTTCCGCCTGCCCCGGAAGCCGTCGAGCCGCCGGAACCAGTGGTACCGCCGTGACTGACGAATCCGCCTGAACCTGCGCCCCCAGTCTGGGTCACAGTACCGCCGCTGGCGACGGCCGTTCCGCCGCTGCCCGCAGAGCTGCCGGCCGAGCCTCCGCTCGCTACGGAGCCGCCGGCGCTCGTCGTGCCTCCGCTTCCGCCCGAACCGCCGCTGCCCACACCGCCGCTGCTACCACCTGAATCACTGTGTCCGCCGGAACCAGCGTTGCCTCCGCTGGCGCTGGTCGACCCTCCGCTCAATTCGGTGTAATTCGGCGACGACGGTACGTTGTTGTCGCAAGCGAAGATTCCACCCAAAAGAAAACAAGCCAAGAGTGAGCGCCTTAACATCATGCGACCTCCTTGACCTCGGCTGTGCAATGGACGAGGTTTTCCTTGGATGCAGGTCACGCACGTTCGGTCACAACCGCGTTAGGTCGCGCAGGGCCATGGTCGAGTTTACCGGCGCTCGGCGCGGCTCAGCTGAAGAGTCGGCGCAAGGCTCGGCCCAGACGGCCAAGCCAGGATGATTGCCCCTTGCGAGCTGCCGAGGTGACCTTCGATGTCGGCGGAGGCACCGGATGCGAGACTGAACGTTTCTTTGCGGCCTTGGGTAGCTTGGCAGATGGCGCCTGCTCGTCGGCCTCGACCGCGCCCTTGTGCTTGAGCGCTTCGTCCACATGGGCAAGCGTCCGCCGTACTTCTTTTTCCAAGGTCGAGCCCGGCGCGAGATCCAAGCGCAGCTTCGTCGAAGCCGCTTGGAATAGGTCCCCGTCGAAGCTTTCCGACGATCGCGGGCCCAGGTCGACCGCGAATTTGAATCGCGCCGTCAGCGCATCGGCGAGTGCGACCACCGAGGAAAGCAAGGGTGCCTTCTCGACAGCCGCCATGCCGTGATGGCAAACGACGACTTCCGCCACCTCGTCGGGGAGCTTCCACTGTCGCACGAGCATGGCCGACACGTCCTCATGGACTTGGGACAGAACCTCCGCAAGCACCAAGGGCTCGAGTGCCGCTTCGCTCTTCCTTCGTTCACCAAGCACGATCAAGACGGCGGCGATACCAATGTCATGCAGAAGGCCGCACAAGAATGCATGCTCGGAATCGAGGCCGGCAGAGGCGGCAAGCAGTCGACAAAGGTTGGCGCAGGCCGTGCTGTGACGGCGCAACTCCTCCATCATGCCGGAGTATTCGGCCGAGCGAAAAACCCGCATGTGCAGCGCAATTTCGAACACGACTTCGCCCAGGTTCTTGAGCCCCAAACGCAGCACCGCACTTCGCAGAGATGTCTCGGCGTCGCGTCCGCGGAACATCGGCGAGTTCGCCACGCGCAGGACGTGCGCGGCCAACATCGGATCGCGTTCGAGCAAGGCGACCAGCTTTTCTGTGTCGATGTCGGGCCGGCAAGAAAGGTCGTGAATCTCGAGCGCGACGCTCGGCAGCATCGGCGGCTTGTAACCGGGCGAGCCGAAGATGGCGCGCAAGCCCCCAGAGACGCGAAGCACGCTCGCCAAAGGCATGGCGGATTCGTTCGCGCCTGCGTCGCCGGATTTTCCGCCCGCGGAAGGGGCAGATGCATGCCATTCGCCCGAGGACATTTCCTTTTATGACATCGTAAGCAAAGGCAAAGATCTTGAGCTGCGCCGATTTGTCCATTTTACGAGACATCGGTAAGAGCACAGGCTATGCTTCGGGAAGGAGACGAAACCATGGACAAAACCAAGAAACTCTCCCTCATCGACCGTTTCGAGTCGGCTATCGAGCCGCTCATCGATTTCGTAAAGGCCGCTCCAGCGCAGGCCATCGGTTTCCGCCCCGCCCTGCCCGGCGCATGGAGCATTCGTGACCACGCCGTACATTTCCTCGACGCCGACACGTTCGCCTACGGCCGGCTGCGACTGACCATCACCCAACCCGGAGCCGAAGTCTTCGTGTGGAATGAAGAGGCTTGGCAAGAGCGGGCTCGTTATGAGACCGCTGATGCGCTGACCTCTCTCGAGACCGCTCGCTCGCTTCGCCGCGTAGCGTGCGCCATGGCCCGCGCGATGGTCGACGAGAATTGGGATGAGTACTACGTGCGGCATCCCCAACGCGGCCGCCTGAGCTTGGTCGACATCTTCAATCTTTACACCGAGCACGCCCAATTCCACTTGAGCTATTTCCGCCGGAACCTGGACGCTTTCCAGAGTAAGCACGCCTAAAATCCGACTCCGCCAGTCCGCAACTGCTGGCATGGGCCAAGCAGGTAAGGCATAACCGCAGTAGATCGATGCATATTCCACCAATCGACCCCAAGCACACCCTGCTTGCCGGAAATCAAGTCAACGAATTCAACGCTTTTGTGGCGCGGCTCAGCTCGGAGCAAACCGCCTGGCTGCTAGGGTATCTGACGGCGAGCCAGCAGCTTGCGCCAGGTGAGGCTTCCAAGGCCGCGACCAAGCCGGCAGCGGCCGCGGGTGCCGCCCAACTTACCGTCTTGTTCGCGTCCCAAACGGGCAATGCGGCCAAAGTGGCGAAGAGCGTCGCGGCGGCGGCGAACAGCGCGGGCATTCCCGCCATTGCCACGAGCACGGGAGACTACAAAACCACGAGTCTGCGCAATGAACGCAACCTCATTCTGGTAGCCAGTACCCAGGGCGAGGGCGATCCGCCGGAGTCGGCGGTCGAGCTCCACCGGTTCCTTTTCAGCAAGCGCGCGCCGCGCTTGGAGGAGCTTCGCTTCGCTGTGCTTGCGCTCGGCGACTACAGCTACGCCAACTTCTGCAAGGCCGGCGTCGACTTCGATCAGCGCCTGGAAGAGCTGGGCGCCAAGCGTGTGCTCGCCCGGGTCGATTGCGATGTCGAGTATCAGACCGCCGCCGAAGCGTGGCAGGGCCAAGTCATCGCGGCATTCAAGCCCTTGGCGACGGCAGCAAACGCTCCGGCCGTGGCCGTGGCCGAAGCCGCAGCTTCGGTGGCCGCCGAAGTCATCGAGACATCCGCCTACGACAAGAGCAAGCCATTCTCGGCGTCGGTGCTCGAGCGCATCAGTCTGAACGGCCGCGGCTCGCAAAAGCGGACCTTCCACGTCGAGATTTCCCTGACCGGCTCGGGGCTGAGCTACGAGCCGGGCGATGCCTTGGGTGTGATCCCGCGCAATTCGCCCGAGTACATCCGCGACCTGTTGCCGGTGGCGCACCTTTCGCCCGACGCCGCCGTCACCGTCGACGGCAAGGAGCGCCGCCTGGAGGATGTGCTGGGCGAGACGTTCGAGATCACGACCATCACGCGCCCTTTCATCAAGGCGTACGCCGAACACACGAACGCTTCGGAGCTTCGTGCGCTCCTCGAAAAGGGCAACGAGAACAGCTTCCGCAGCTACACCCATGGACGCGAGATCATCGACGTTCTTGCCGCGTATCCGCCGCGGGATCTTCCCGCTCAAGCTTTCGTCTCGATGCTGCGCAAGCTTCAGCCCCGGCTCTATTCCATCGCGTCCAGTCTTCTCGTTCACGAAGACGAAGTCCATCTGCTGGTGGGGCTCACCCGCTACGAAAGTTTCGGTCGACACCGCGAGGGCGTTTGCTCGTCGTTCATCGGCGAGCGGCTGCGCGACGATGAGCCTTTGCGCGTGTATCCCTCGCCGAATCCCAACTTCAAACTGCCGCAAAATCGCGACGCGCGCGTCATCATGATCGGACCCGGCACCGGCGTGGCGCCCTTCCGCGCCTTCGTCGAAGAGCGCGAGGCCCTGGGCTGCCGCGGCCGCAACTGGCTGTTTTTCGGCGACCAGCACTTCACCACGGATTTCCTCTACCAGGTGGAATGGCAACGCTGGCACCGCTCGGGCGTGCTATCGCACCTCGACCTGGCCTTCTCGCGCGACCAAACCGACAAGATTTACGTCCAACATCGCATGGTCGAGCGCCGACGCGAGCTCTATGCGTGGCTGCAAGACGGCGCGTACGTCTACGTGTGCGGAGACGCGACCAAGATGGCGGCCGACGTGCACGAAGCGCTCATCGGCATCGTGGCGAAAGAACAAGGCAAGGGTCGCGACGCCGCCGTCGAATACGTCGAGAACCTGCAAGCCCAGAAGCGGTACCAGCGCGATGTGTACTGACGGCACAAGGAAATTGTCATGAGCGACGATGTGAAGCCGGCGCCCGGCAGCAGCGAAAACGAATTCATCAAAGACGCCAGCAACTTTCTGCGCGGCACCATCGCCAAAGGGTTGGTGGATCCGATCACGGGAGGAATCGCGCCTTCCGATCAGCAGTTGCTCAAGTTCCACGGCATGTACCAACAGGACGACCGTGACGTCCGCATGGAGCGCCAGCACCAAAAGCTGGAGCCGCTGCACACGTTCATGATTCGCGTCCGCGTTCCCGGTGGCGTGTGCACGCCGGCTCAGTACCTGACGCTCGATCGCTTAGCCGTGGCCCACGCGGGCAGCAGCCTGCGGGTCACCACACGGCAGACCTTTCAGCTGCACGGGGTGTCCAAGCGCGATCTTCGCGGAACCATTCAGACGATGCACAAAGCGCTGCTCGACACCATCGCTGCCTGCGGCGACGTCAATCGCAACGTCATGTGCAATCCCACGCCGCAGCTGTCGTCGTTGCACGCCGAGGCTTACAGCTGCACCAAACGCCTGAGCGAGCATTTTCTGCCGCGCACGCGGGCTTATCACGAGATCTGGCTGGGCGAGCAACTGGTGGCAGGCGGCGAGCCGCCCGAGGACACCGAGCCGATCTACGGCAAGCACTACTTGCCCCGCAAATTCAAAGTCGCGGTCGCCATTCCGCCGAACAACGACGTCGACGTGTTTGCCAACGACCTCGGTTTCATCGCCATTGCCGAGGGTGACGAGCTGGTCGGTTTCAACGTGACGGTGGGCGGGGGCATGAGCCTGACCCACGGCGAGCACGCGACCTATCCACGCCTCGCCGACGTGATCGGCTTTTGCACGAAAGCCGACATGCTCGCGGTCGCGGAAGCGGTGCTGACCACGCAACGGGATTTCGGCGACCGCAAGAACCGCAAGCACGCACGCCTGAAGTACACCATCGATGACCGCGGACTCGACTGGTTCAAAGGCGAAGTCGAGCGACGGCTGGGACATCCGCTTGCACCCGCCCGTCCCTTTACCTTCGAAAGCAACGGCGACCGCTTCGGCTGGGTCAAAGGCGTGGGCGACACGTGGCACTTCACGCTTTTCATCATGAGCGGCCGCATTCGCGACCAAGGCGATCGCAAATTGCTGACGGCGTTGCGCGAGATTGCCCAGGTTCACGACGGCGATTTCCGTCTGACCGGCAACCAAAACGTGGTCATCGCCAATGTCAGCAAGACGAACAAGCGCCAGATCGACAAGTTGCTCGACCGCTACCATCTCAAGGATGGGCTCGAGCATACGGGCTTGCGCCTAGCCTCGATGGCTTGCGTGGCACTGCCGACCTGCGGTCTCGCCATGGCCGATGCCGAGCGCTACCTGCCGACGTTGCTCGATCGGCTGGACGCAGTGATGCGCGCCGCAGGGCTGGCGAAGGACGCCATCGTCATTCGCATGACTGGCTGTCCGAACGGCTGCGCGCGGCCGTATCTCGCGGAAATTGCCCTGGTCGGCAAGAACCTCGGTAAGTACAACCTCTACTTGGGCGGGGGCTTCGTCGGCGACCGCCTGGGCAAGCTCTATCGCGAGAACGTGAGCGGCGATGACATCGTCGCGATGCTCGAACCGATTCTTCATCGCTACGCCCGAGAACGAAATGCCGGCGAGCACTTCGGCGACTTCGTCATCCGCACGGGTTACGTGAAAGCCACACGCCAAGGCAAAGACTTCCACGACTAGGATTGCGGAAACCTGCGTCCTGCCGTTTTGACTTCAACCAGGACGGCGCTAGTCTTCTTTTCCTTTTGCCAACCCAGGAGCAGGGCCGATGAAAGATACCAGCGGAACCCAAGCACGGCCCGAGCGGGCCAACGGCTCGACCGAGACCGAGTACGACTTCCCCGCGTCGCAACGGGTGTACAAGAGCGACGGCGACATTCGGGTCCCGTTCCGCCGCATCGAGGTCTCCGAGGGCGAGCCTGGGCAATCCACGATCGACGTCTACGACACGTCCGGTCCGAAAATCGGTGACCTCCGCCAAGGACTGCCCAAGCTTCGTCAGCCGTGGATCGACCGCTACGCGGCTTCCGGCGACGGCAACTTCAGCCAGATGCACCGAGCGCGCCGCGGTGAGATCACCGAGGAGATGCGTTTCGTGGCCCTGCGAGAAAACGTCGAGCCCGAATTCGTACGCGGCGAAGTGGCATGTGGCCGAGCCATCATCCCGGCCAACCGCAAGCACCCCGAGGCCGAGCCGATGATCATCGGCCGCAATTTTCTTGTGAAGATCAACGCGAACATCGGCAACTCGGCCGTCAGCTCGTCGATTTCCGAGGAGGTAGACAAGTTACGCTGGGCCGTTCGTTGGGGCGCCGACACGATCATGGACTTGTCGACCGGCGCGGCCATTCACGAAACCCGCGAGTGGATTCTGCGCAACTCGCCAGTGCCTGTAGGAACCGTGCCCATCTACCAGGCACTGGAAAAGGTGAAGGGAAAGATCGAAGACCTTTCCATCGACGTTTTTCTGGAGACGCTGCGCGAGCAGGCCGAGCAGGGCGTTGATTACTTCACCATCCACGCCGGCGTTCTGCTTCGCTACGTGCCGCTCACCAGCCGGCGCGTCACCGGCATCGTCTCGCGCGGCGGCTCGATCATGGCCCGCTGGTGTCTCGCGCACCACGAAGAGAATTTCCTCTACACGCACTTCGAAAAGATCTGCGAGCTCATGAAAGAATACGACGTGTCCTTCAGCCTCGGCGACGGTCTGCGCCCGGGCTGCACCGCGGACGCCAACGACGATGCGCAATTCGCCGAGCTCGAAACCTTGGGCGAGCTCACTACCGTCGCGTGGAAGCACGACGTCCAGGTGATGATCGAAGGCCCCGGCCACGTACCGATGAACAAGATCCGCGAGAACATGGATCGGCAGCTCACCGTGTGTCACGAGGCGCCCTTTTACACGTTGGGGCCGCTCGTGACGGACATCGCTCCCGGCTACGACCACATCACGTCGGCCATTGGCGCAGCCATGATCGGTTGGTTCGGCACCGCCATGCTCTGCTACGTCACACCGAAAGAGCACCTGGGATTGCCCAACCGCAAGGACGTCAAGGACGGTGTCATTGCCTACAAGATCGCGGCGCATGCAGCGGACATGGCGAAAGGCCACCCCGGCGCTTGCGAACGTGACGATGCGCTGTCGCGGGCGCGCTTTGCCTTCCGCTGGGAAGATCAGTTCAACCTGGCGCTCGATCCGGAGACCGCGAAGTCGTTCCACGACGAAACCTTGCCGGCGGCTGCGGCCAAAGGCGCGCACTTCTGCTCGATGTGCGGTCCGCAGTTCTGCTCGATGCGGATCACGCAGGACCTGCGCGCCGACGTGGTTGCCGATGGCCTGCGCAGCAAGGCCGCCGAGTTCCGCGCCCAGGGTCAGAACGTCTACGCAAGCTCCGCCGAGAGCGGCATCGCCAGCGAGGCGGCGCGCGGCCGCTAGCCAAGCCAAGCTTTCCCGGCCGTCCTTGCTCCTTCTCCTTGGCGCGGGCTGGCTCGCGGGCGACGGCACACACTGTGACGCCGTCGCTATCCGCGAGCTTTGGGGGCTAGAACTGGATCTGCACGAAGTGGCAGGTGCTGTCGCACGGCTGGTTCTGCTTACCGTTGTTGCCACCTAGGTCGCACTGCTCGTTAGCGTCGACGATTCCGTCGCCGCAGAAGTGCGGGACCTTGCAGCCCAGCGTGCAACCGCCCTGTCCGTAGGTGGCGCCGTTGTCCTTGCCGTTGTCGCATTCTTCTGGGCCGTTCTTGATGCTGTCGCCGCAGAAGGGACCGAACTTGCACTGCGTAGTGCAACCGCCATAAGTGTCGTCCTTGTTCGCACCGGTGCAGCCGGCGGGACGATTGGCGTCGGAGACGGAATCGTCGCCGCAGTCGCATTCCTCGCCGCCGGAAACGACGCCATCGCCGCAGCGCGGACCGCACTCGGAACGTTTCGTGGTGAAGCCGCTGAGGGTGAGCTGGTAATTCGACTCCGGCGGGTGGCGATCGGCGCCGAAGATGGCGATCTCGTACACCTTGCCGTTGTTGAGGCCGAGGTCGACGCTACGGTTACGGAAGTCGTCGGGTGAGACGGCGGCCGGCGGCTTGCTGTTGGTGGGCGAGCAAGCCGTGGATCCGGCCGTGACGCCAGTGATGTTACCGGTCGCGTCCAGGCAACCACCTTCGGCGATGGTTGCCGTACCGGGATCGCCCGCCACCTTCACCGTGCCGGGCAGCTGCTGGTGAACAGCGCCGAGATCGAGCACGAGCTTGCCGTTGATGAACACGAACATGTCGTCGTCGCCGAAGAACTGCAACGTCAGACCCGCGGTCGAATCGTAGACGAAGAAGTAGCGCGCCTCGGTGGTGAAGTACGAGTCGTGCTTCACGCCTTGCACGGACGTGACCCAGCAGCCGTTCGTCAGCGGGTTCTGGTTGGGACAATCGGACTGGATTACGCGCGGCGGGAAGAAATATTGATCGCCCGTACAGGTCGACCAGATCGGAGAACCGTTGGCCCGGTTCCAGTAGGGCCAGAGATTGCAGAGCGTCGCCTGGCTCGCATTGAGGGTGTCGAGCGGGAAGAATCCGGAGTCGGCGCCCGCCAAATGCGTCTTGCTGGCGTACTGGTAGAGGTTGCTCCCGATGGACGGCATCTCGAGGACGCCGGTGAACGTCTTGTTCACGCTGGAGTCGTCGTTGAACCACTGTTTGAAGCTGTTGGCATCCTTGACGATGGGCACCTTGCCCTTCCAGATGGGGCCACCAGGCGTGCTCGCGGTGTAGCCGGTGACGGTGCCGCTCGCGCTGCCCGAAGGGTTGGTGACGTTGAGTGCGGCGGGCGCCGTGACGAAGCCGGCGGAGAGAGGGCTGTCAGTCTGCGTGTACCCACCCGCGATGTGGCTCGCGTTGCCGATGCTCCAGTCGCTGAATTGGCAATCGCACAGATTGTTGGCGCGGGCCGAGTTGTACACGGGCTTTCCGTGGTCGAGGTTCGCCGCAGCGATGTCCCAACAGCGCGCCGTCGAGTCGTTCCCCTTGGACGGCCCGCCCGAGTTGGGCACGCAGATCGTAGTGGGCGCACTGGCGCCGCCTGCCTTGGTCCCCAAGAAGAAGAAATCAGGATGCCCGCCGGACGTCACGTTCTCCGGCTGGAAATCGCGGTAAATCATCGGCAGCTCAAGGCACTGCCCGGTGTTGCCCGCCTGCGTGCACGTCGCCGAATCTTGCGCCGTCTTGGTCGAGCACGTGAAACCTCCCTCGACCTTGCAGTCGTGCGAGCAACCGTCGCCGTCATTCTTGTTGCCGTCGTCGCAATCTTCGCCGGGGTCCAGGTTGCCATCGCCGCACGTCGAGGTGCAGGCCTGGGTCTTGCCCGAGCCGTCCTGGCAAGTCGGCTCCTTGGTGCAGGTCTTCGAGCAGCCGCTGCCGTCGCCGTAGAACAGGCCGTTGACGGCCTTGCAGCCGGTCGGCAGGTTCTTGGGGTCGGTGCCGCAGTCGCAGAGCTCGTTCGTTTCCAGCTTTCCGTTTCCGCAGACCGCCTTGTTGCAGGGCTTGCCGACATCGGGGCAATCGGCACCGGGCTCGATCTGACACGTGCTGGAGCAACCGTCGCCGCTCTGGCTATTGCCGTCGTCGCACTGTTCGCCGCCCATCTTGATGCTGTCGCCACACTTGGGCGTGCAGCGCTTGCCCGGCACGCGGCATTCGTAGCCACTCTCCACGGTCTGGCAGTCAGCGCTGCAGCCATCGCCATCGACGGTGTTGCCGTCGTCGCAGGTCTCCGAAGCGGTGAGAATGCCGTCGCCACACTTGGCGTTCAGGATGCAGGGCTTGCCCCAGTCTGGACAAATGTAGCCGTCGACGATCTGGCAAGTCTTCGTACAACCAACACCGTCTGCCCCGACGGAAGAGCCCGTGTCGCAGAACTCGCCGTCGTCCTTCTGTCCGTTTCCGCACTTGGAAATATTGACGGTCACGGAGGCGTCGAGGTTGAAGATCGCAGAGGAACTTCCGCCACCACCACCGCCGCCACCGCTGCCATTCCCGTTGCCCCCAGATTCAATCTGGCCGCCGCCTTGGCAAGCGGCTCCGCCAACGGCGAAGACTGTGGCAATCGAAAGAACAGTCAGGCAATTCGTGAGCACAAAGCGGCTGGCGCACTTGGGGAGAATGGTGATTCGCATCGCACTTACCTCTCGCAGGGGTGACTCTCTCGCCCGGATTGCAAAAAGTTAGTATATAGAAGCGCTTTCTTTTGGATGACAATAAATCGCTGGGGAGCAAGAGGAACCGAGACTTCCCTCACTCCGAAGGCCAACGCAATCGCTTCGCCCTAGTCGGTTCAACACGCCGGCGCCTGCCGATGAGAATGCCCATCGGGGCCGCGGACACGAAAGACGCTATGCGCTAGCGGACAGCCCGATGGGGCGGGAGACTGCCGTAACGTGGGATTTGCCGCTGGCGGGAGGATGGCTGGATAGCAGCTCGTAACGCATATTGCGTCGGCAAGGAACAAACCCGGCTGCCCGGACACGCTCTTCGATGTCCGCGGCCGAAAGCTTGAATACCGCTCCGGCCTGCGACACGACGTTCTCTTCGATCATGGCCGAGCCGAAGTCGTTGCCGCCGAAGCGTAGCGCCACCTGCCCGATGGTCGGGCCCATGGTTGGCCACGAGACCTGCAGGTTGGGGAAGTTGTCGAGATAGAGACGCGCCAGGCTGAAAATGCGTAGATAGCGTTGCGCCGTCGTATCGTCGCCCAGTCGTAGCCGCGTGCCCTCAGCCTGGAAGGGCCAGCAAATGAATGCCGTGAACCCGTCTGTCACATCCTGCAAAGCGCGCAGCCGGTCGAGATGCCCGACCATTTGTTCGGGCCTTTCGCCGAAACCGAAGACCAGCGTGGCCGTGGTACGTAAACCGAGCCGGTGCGCCTGGCGCATGACATCGAGCCACGTATCGGTAGAACACTTGAGCGGCGAGATGCGACGCCGAATGTCGTCGTCCAGGATTTCGGCGCCTCCGCCCGGAAGACTGTCCAGCCCAGCCGCAATCAACCGCTCGAGCACCGTCGCGATGGAGAGGCTTTCCTGGCGCGCGATGAAGCTGACCTCCTCGGGAGACAAGGCATGCAGGGCAAGCGGGAAATTGCTCTTGGTCCAGCGGAAGAGATCTTCGTAGTAAGTAAGGGGCAGGTGCGGGTTCACGCCGCCCTGAAGCAAGATCTGAATGCCGCCAAGAGCGACGGTCTCGCCAAATTTCTGCGCCAGCTCGTCGCGCGAGAGCGTGTAGCCCTCCCGGCTCTTTTCCGGCCGGAAGAAATTGCAGAACTTACAGGCCGTCACGCACACGTTGGTGTAGTTGACGTTGCGGTCGATGATGTACGTCACGATGTTCTCGGGATGCAAAGCACGCCGGCGCCTATCCGCGGCCTCGCCCAGATCGAGAAGCGATGCTCGTTCGTACAGCAGGGCGGCCGCTTCCGGGGCGATGCGAGAACCGGCCGCGGCATCGGCAAGGAGCCCGTCGATACTCGTTTTGCCGCTGACCTTCCGCCGTGGCCGCACGACCGGCAGACCAAGCGGATCAGGCAGGTCGAGATCGAGAAGACGAATTCGCAGCGACGGCCGCTCGCTCGACGGCAGACCAGCCGTGCGATGCAGCTCCTCGACGAACGCGGCCAAACCCGACAATTCGTGCGAGCCTAGCTCGTAGCGGAGAAACTCGGCGGAGGCGACAGAGGCGGCAGTGACGGACACGTCGGCAAGCACCGCTGACAGGCGGCGAAAGAGGCCGGCGAGGCGGGGCTCGTTTGCCGCGCCAGCGCGCGCCACCCAGAGCCACGACACGAACGGCAGTCCGGAGCGCTTCCTCCACTCGGTGACCGTCCTCGCGACGTCGCCAAGGCAATGCTCGTCGGCAGCCTCGTCAAGGTGGTTCGGAAGGGCTCCGTGGACCGAAATCGCGGCGTGCGGAACGATGCGCACGTCGAGCGCGGGATCGTGCGCCAGCCGCCAGAAGCGCTCGCTCGAAACGAGAGCCACGGCCGCGCGACCGGATCGGAACGCATGGGCGCAATCCTCCGGTGCTGCTTCCGTGACCTCGAAAAGATCCTTATTCGGTCCGTTTTCAAGCGCCGCCACAAAGGGCCGGGCGCAGGTGAGCGGCGGCGCCCAGATGGCGAGCCGATCGGTCGTCGGAGCGTCCCCCACTGTCATGGAAGCGCCCTGCCCGCCTCGGGCGCAATCGCCCGCCGGAAGGGCTTGCCGTGGGCGTTCGCCGACGCCTCGGCGACAACGTTGTAAAGCGTATCGCGCTCGACGGGAAGGCGACCCGCTTGTTCGATCAAGTGGACGATGTCCGCGACGCCCAGGTGTTGCGGCGTTTCCGCGCCGGCCATGTGGTAGATGCGTTCTTCCTGAACCGTGCCGTCGAGATCGTCGGCGCCGAACCACTGGGCGGTCTGCGCGGTCTTGATTCCCAGCATGACCCAGTACGCTTTGACGTGCGGGATGTTGTGCAGAAGCAGCCGAGAGACTGCGAAGGCACGCAGGTCTTCCGTCGCCGTAGGCGCCGGCAGGCGGCGCAAGGCATTGCCGTCGGGATGAAACGCCAGCGGCACGAACGTCTGAAAACCGCCCGTCTCCTCTTGCAGTCCGCGAAGCCGCAGCAAATGGTCCACGCGCTCCTCGATGGTTTCCACGTGGCCGTACAGCATGGTGCAGTTCGACCGCAGCCCCATGCGATGGGCGGTGCGGTGAACGTCGAGCCACTGGTCGGCGTCGCATTTGTCGGCGCACAGCTTGTGCCGCACGCGCGGGGCAAAAATCTCGGCTCCGCCTCCCGGCAGCGAATCCAGGCCGGCGGCGCGCAGCTGGGAAAGCACCTCGGCCACCGGCATGCCGTAGTGCTGGTGGAAGAAGAAGATCTCGACCGCGGTAAACGCCTTGAGATGAACGGTTGGACTCAGTCGCTTGAGTCCCGCGAGCAAGTCGGTGTAGTACGAAAATGGCAACTCTTCATTGAGCCCATTGACGATGTGGATCTCGGTAAGAGGATCGTTCGCCGCGAGGCGCTCGCGAAGCCGGCCCCAAGCCTGCTGCAGCGTCATGGTGTAGGCGCCCGGATCGCCGGTTTTGAGACGCGCAAACGAACAGAAACGGCAGCCCGCTACGCAAACGTTCGTGGCGTTGATGTGCATGTTGCGGTTGTAGAACGTGCGCTCTCCGTGCAGGCGCTCGCGCACGTCGTTGGCCAGTTGGCCGAGGTCAAGCAGGTTCGGGTGCCGAAAAAGCGTGACACCGTCGTCGAAGCCGAGCGGCTCGCCGGCGCGCACCTTGTCTCGAACAGCAGAGAAAGACATGAGACTCCACGGGCAGATTTACGCAAACCCTAGCAGGACAATTCCGGCGCGCCATGCGTCCGCGCCAAAAACGGACCATTCGCGTCAGCTTTTGTGCAAGGGCGGGTTGCGCGCCCCGCGCACCGCGGTCATGGTCAAGCCATGTCCGCCCTGCCTGGAAGCCAAGGCCATCCTCCCGCCGTCGCTGCACGCATTGCGGCCACGCGGACTCGCCTGCCCGAACCCGTCCGAACCCGCCACGTAGCAGACGACGGCACACCGCTTTACACGAATCGCCTGGCGCTCGAATCGAGCCCGTACCTGCTCCAGCACGCCCACAATCCCGTCGACTGGTTTCCCTGGGGCGACGAAGCGTTCAGCGAGGCGCAAAGGCTGGATCGGCCCGTCTTTCTCTCCATCGGCTATTCGACCTGCCACTGGTGTCACGTCATGGAGGAAGAGTCGTTCGAAGACGAGCGCATCGCCACCTTTCTCAACGCGAACTACATCGCCATCAAGGTGGATCGGGAAGAGCGCCCCGACGTCGACGCCGTGTACATGAAGGCGGCTCACCACTTGGGCGGCAGCGGCGGCTGGCCGCTTTCGGTCTGGCTCACGGCCGAACGTCAACCCTTCTTCGTCGGCACGTATTTTCCGCCCTTCGCCGGCCGCCGCGGCGCGAACTACGGGTTTCTCGACGTGCTGACCGAGCTTCTGCAAATGTTTCAGGGCGATCGCAGCCGAGTCCGCCAAGCTGCCGATGCCTTGGCGGCATCCGTCCGCTCGGAGATGGAAGCGGGCGAGGTAGCGCCACCGCAAGCCAAAGGCGCCAACGCCGACGGCGGCATCGACTCGGGATTTCTCGCCTCCATGGTCGAGCAATACGCGCATGCCTTCGACGAGCGCTACGGCGGACTGCGCGTTCCGCAGAAGTTTCCGTCGCAGGTGCCGATCCGTCTTCTGCTGCGCCATCATCAGCGGACGAACGATCCGCGCGCCCTGCACATGGCGGTGCGCACTCTCGAGGCCATGGCAACCGGCGGGCTTTACGACCAACTCGTGGGCGGCTTCCATCGCTACAGCACCGATCCGCAGTGGCGGGTGCCTCACTTCGAGAAAATGCTCTACGACAACGCGCTTCTCATCGTCGCGTACGCCGAGGCGTGGCAGGTCACCCAGCAGCCGCTCTTTGCTCGCGTAGTCCGCGAAACCTGCGACGAGCTCTTGGCCACGTTTGCAGCGCAAGGCGGCGGTTTCTATTCCGCGACGGATGCCGATTCGGAAGGCGAAGAAGGCAAGTACTTCGTCTGGACAGAAGACGAAATTCGCGCGGTGCTCGGAGCCACCGACGAAGCCGAGGTGTTTCTGCGCCACTTCGGGGTCAAGCGCGAAGGCGACTTCGAAGGCGCCAACGTTCTTCACCAACCCAGGCCCGACGAAGAGATCACCCGGCAGTTGGCCCCTGCGCGGCGGAAGTTGGCCGAGGTACGCAGCACCCGCGTGCCGCCCTTGCGCGATGACAAAATCATCGCCGCTTGGAACGGCCTTGCCATCAGCGCTTTTGCCGTCGCCGGCAGAATCCTGGGCGAGCCTCGCTACGTGGCCGCGGCCGAGCGCGCGGCCGATTTCGTCTGCACGCGCTTGCGCGCGCCCGGAAGCGGCACTTTGGCGCGCACGTTTCGCGACGGCGTGCTCGGCGCTCCCGGCTTCCTCGACGACTACGCCTTCGTCGCTGCCGGGCTGATCGATCTGTTCGAGAGCACGGGGAAAGCACGCCATTTCGAGGAAGCCGTCCGCCTGGTGGACGAGACCCAGTCCCTCTTCGGAGACCGCGAGCGCGGCGGCTGGTTCTTGAGCAGCGCCGAGCACGAGACGTTGCTGGCTCGCAACCGACCGGCGTTCGACGGTGCCGAGCCGGCCGGCAGCTCGGTGGCGCTCATGAATCTCGCCCGCCTCGTCGCATTCACCGACGACGAATCCCGAAGGGCCGCGCTCGCCGCCGCGCTGGCGCTTTACACTCCAGCCATGCGCGAGCGTCCTCTGGCCCTGACCGAGGCGTTGCTGGCCACTGACTTCGTGCTTGGGCCGGTCAAGGAAATCGCGATGGCCCGACCGAGCGCAAGCACTGGCGAGCCAGAATTGACCGAGGTCTTGCAGAAGACGTTTTGCCCCCGCAAGGCACTCGTGGTCGGCGTTCCCGGTAGCATCGATTGGACAGCGCTGGAAAGTCGCATTCCGTGGCTGCGCGACAAGCCGACCGTGGAGCACGCCACCGCGTTCGTGTGTACCGACCAGCATTGCCACCAGCCCACCAGCGAGGCCGCAGCGCTGGTGGCCCAGCTCATAAACTCCTGACCGCGGCTGACGACGGCTCGAACACCGCAAGCCTCTTGCCCGCCGTCGCGCCAAGGGACAACCTAGGCGCATGTTTCACCGTCCGTTTATCGTCGGGCTCGCTGGTCTAGTCCTGTTCGCAGCGTGCGCCAACGTTGGCCCCGTGGTTCCCGATAGGACCGAGCGCGTACCGCCCCCATCAGCCCGTGAAGGCGGCAGCGCGGAAGACGTGTTCATGCGCAAGCCCTGGGAAATCTGGCGCCTGCCGACCGGGAAAGGCCGCTACCACCGAGAAGCGCACGTCCTGCTGCCGGACCTGACGGACGTGTTCAAGGCGAGCGACGTTTCGGTGTACGCGCCGGACGGCAGCGACGTACGTGCCGACTACGTCTCGCTCGACTATGGCAAGAGCTCGCAGTGGCGCGAGATGGTCAGCGTCTTCGTCTACCGCGCTCCCGCCGAGCTCGATAGCGAGTGGGCAACCGTGAACGCGCGCGTACAAGGCAAATACCCGGGCTCGAAGCCAGCCCAGCCGATGGCCCTCCCTCCGGCCTATCCGCGCGACACGAGGCAGCTAGCTCTCGTGGCTCCGGCCAACTCAAGCGAGCAGGTCGGCGAAACCTACGTTCAGGTGACGCTTTTCCACGAAGGCCCTTGGGCGGTGCGTATCGAGCTCGTCTGCGATACCACCGATCTCGAAGTGGTGCAGCGAAAGACGCGAACCTTCCTCAAAGACATTCGCGCGAGTGAGTAACGCCCGTCACACTGGGGAGGAGATCCCCTCTCCAATCTCTAACCTACCGTAAGCATTGGCGCAGCCCGCACCAATTAACTCCCCTAGTCAATAGGCAAGTCCGCGGCTGTACGTCTAACGTGCAGTTCCAAGAAATGTTTGATACGCTCGGAGATTGCGAGCTTTGTCGTGATCGGAAAGCATATCAATAATTACGAAGTGGTCTCATTGCTGGGCGAAGGCGGGATGGGTACCGTGTATCTGGCCGTCCACCCCATCATGGGCCGCAAGGCCGCCATCAAGGTGCTCAAGCCCGAGCTGGCAAGGGACGAATCGCTGGTCGGGCGTTTCTTCAACGAGGCTCGTGCGGCGAACGCCATCCGGCACCCGAACATCATCGACATCATCGACGTGGGTCTCACGCCCGACGACAACGTCCCCTACATGTTGATGGAGTTTCTCGAAGGCGAGAGCCTGGCCGCGCGCCTCGATCGCGTCCGCCCTCTCCCCGTCGACCAGGGCGTGGAAATTGCCCTTCAAACGGCGTCGGCGCTCGCAGCGGCGCACAGCAAGGGCATCGTCCACCGCGACCTCAAGCCCGACAACTTGTTCCTCGTCCCCGACGAGATGGTCGGCAACGGCGAGCGCGTAAAGGTCCTCGACTTCGGTATCGCAAAATTGCGCGACGACATGCGCGGCAGCTCGATGAAGACGCGCACCGGCGCCATCATGGGCACCGCCGCGTACATGTCCCCCGAGCAATGCCAGGGCCTCATCGAAAAGCTCGACCACCGGACCGACGTCTACGCTCTCGGCATCATTCTGTTCGAAATGCTGTGCGGTGGCCCGCCCTTCATCAGCGAAGGTTTCGGCGACATCATCATCATGCACGTGATGAAGGAGCCGGAGAATCCCCAACTCAAGAATCCGGCCATCCCCGACAACGTGTCCGCCGCCATTTTGCGTGCGCTGGCCAAGAACCCAGCGGATCGCTTTCAATCGATGCTGGAATTCCAAGGAGCTTTGCGAACGCACGGGATGTCGCGCGCGACGCCGGTTCACGGAGTTTCTGCCGGCTATGATGTTGATCTAGGGGCGTTGGGATGGCAGGCAACAACGCCCCCGCCGGTGACTCTGCGGCCGGGTTCGGTGCCGCCGCGACCGGGCTCCGTGCCGCCGCGGCCAGGTTCAACCCCGCCGTCGCACATTGCGACCTTGGTCGAGCCGACGGCACCGACCAAGCAAACCACGACGTTTCGCACGCACACCGGAGAAGTGGCGGAGTCGCCGTCGTTCGCGCCGCCTAGCAAGCGGCGCACGGTGGTTGCCGTCAGCGCCATCGTTGGCGTGGCAGCGGTCGCCTTGGCGATCACCGTGCTCGTCACGCGACCGTCGACACACGCTCCGGCCGCGGATCCGACGCCCGTCCCGGCGGTAGCACCATCGCCCGACCCCGATCCCGATCCGATTCCGACGCGCAAAGCGGAGCCGGAGTTCGTACCGCCCAAGCCCGAGCCGACGCCGGCGCCGTCCTTTGCACCACCACCGAGTCGCAACGACGAGCGCACCAACGAGCGAACCTATGACGATGATCGGCGGTTCAAGAAGGGCGCCACCAGCAAGCCCAAGAAGGGCGGCAAATCTTTCGAGGGCAGAGCCCCCGAAAGAGAAGAGCCGGAACCGCCGGCTCCGGCAGGCGCGAAGAATACCGAACGCTGGTAGCGGTTGCCGGAAGCGGCGGATCTCCTGATCGGCGTGCTGACGACGGCGCGATCGTGAGCATCGAGCGCTACCGCCTCTAAAACGCCGACCGGCTCATTGCCACCGAGCCCGAATTCTCGATCCTGAAAGCGGGCTCGTGAAAACGGCGACCTACTTTTCTGCTCCCCGCGATTGCATGATCGGCAGCTCGACGGTGTTTGCCAACACGATGCTCGCGCTGCTCGAACGCTTGCTCGACGAACAAGCCGTTCTGCCGAACCGGCTGCGCGGACTCAACCGGCCTTCACGCATCCGCGAGACTTTTAGGTGTGGCGAATACTTCCGCGACGCGCTCGATCGCGATTTGCCGTCGGGCGATGCGAACGTGTGGCCGTTTTTCTACCAGGTCATCGTTGACCCGGAAATGAAGCGAAAGGTACTGCTCAGCCTCGACCGACTGGGCTTCACCAAGCCGATCCCCCTGCGCTATTTCCAGCGTCGTCTTCCGCAAGGCGAGCTGCCCATCCCGCGCCGCCCAATTACCAGGGCGATACGAGCTGGATGCAAATGGCGCCGGTCTATGCGAGACTCTTGCGCGACGTCGACCGTGAGCTTTTTCTGGTCCACCGCCAAGCCCTGGTCGCCGCCGTCGAGCGAGATGGAAATTATCTCGAGCTCTACGACGTGCACGGGCGCCCCTACCATGGCCGAGCGAGTCTGTACTATGCCGACGAGGGCATGCTGTGGGCCGCGCTGCTGCTGGATCTTTTGTGATGGAAACCCTCGGAGGTTTTCCAAACCTTCCCGCGATGGTCCGCGCCGAGCAAAGCTCGGCGGCTCCCCACGCGCGTTTAGGCCAGATAATCGCGGTAGCTCAGCAGCGCCATCCCGGCGACCAACACGTCGAGCGTGTGCCGGACGGACGCCAGCGTGCGCGCCCGCACCATGTCGGCGGGGTGAATGGCGAAACGCGTGTCGACGGGCGCGCGACGGCGCTGAATGGCCGCCCACCAGCACGTGACACTCGACTCGACGGCGTTGAGCGAGCCCCAGCCAATCAGTCGACGGGCAAAAAGGCGGCCATCCGCGACGATTCCGCGCAAGGTCTCGTGAAATCGGAAGCCGGCCGCATCGACGACACTGCGGGCTTGCCGAGAGAGAAGCCACGCCGGTGGAACAAAGCCCGTCGCAGCGACGGACAGGCCCGCACGCTCGAGGATGTCTCGTCCGCACGCCAGGCGCCTTTCGGTTTCCGTCGCCGTGCAATTGAACAGCTCGCCCTGCCCGCGTGCAAAGCCGTAGGACCAGAACAGCCCGGCCGGAGTATAGCGACGGCCTTCCATGCGATGGGTGTAGCCGTGCATGACCAGTTGCGCGCCCCGTTCGGCCAAGCCGCTGAGCCACGCTCGCGTTGTCGGATCCTCATCGAGGGAGATACGGTCTTCGTGGCGAGGAATCACCAAGATAGTCAGCGCCCGGGCGGGCACGCCCGCGGCCAGGGCTACCTCGACGGCACGCTGGCTGTTCTCCAGAGTCAGCGGGGATACATCGTGGATTGAAACCAGCAGCGCGGCCTTCGCGCCTCGGATATCCCTAGTCGGCATCCGGTTCTCGCGCGCCGTCCAGCATGGTCTGCCATACGCGATTGAAGTCCGCCCCCTGCCAAAGAGCCAGCGTATGCCGTCGGCCGCCGTCAGCCAAGCGACGAGCGCAACTGGCGTCGTCGAGCACCCTTGCAATGGCTTGCGCCAGGTCGTCCGGGTTGGGCTTGAACAGCATCGCCGTCTTATCGTGGTCGAGCAGTTGCGCAATCGCAGAATCGTCGGGCACCAGCACGGGGACGCCGCTGGCCAGCGCTTCCAGGTTGACCAACCCGAGCGTATCCACGCGGCTGGCGAAGACGAAGACCCGGGCCGAGGCATACAGCTTGCGCAGGATCTCGCCCTGCTTGAAGCCAAGGAAGACCACGAATTCTTTGTCTTGGCAGCGCAATTGCAAATCGAGGCGAGCCGGGCCGTCGCCGACCACCACAAGCAAAGGCGGCAACGCTCGCTGCTGCATGCGCTCGACGGCGTCGATCACGAGCGGAAGATTCTTTTCTTCCGAAAGCCGGCCGACACTCAGAACAATCGGCCGCTCGCGAGCATCGATGCCGACCGAGGAATAGGCCGTGGACGAGGACTGTCCCGGATGAAAGTCATCGGGGTCGACTGCAACCGGCATCAAGCTGATGTTCCCCGCCGGAACTCCCATGGCAACCAGCTTTTCCCGCGATGCAGGCGAAAACGCGAAGACGCGATCGACCGAGCGATAGAACCAGCCGAGGTAGCGCCGCGCGAATCGCGCCAGCCCGGGCTCGCCGCTCAACGTGGCGATGAGGTCGGGCAAGTCGGTGTGATAGCAGGCCGTTACCGGCAAGCGAAGGAGTCGGGCCGCGAGCAGCCCCACCATTCCCATCGGGCCCGGCGTGGATAGCTCGACGTGGGTAATGTCCTCGCGCCAAAGTCGTTCCAGGGTCGCGACCAGCGACGGCAAAGTCACTTCGAAGCCACTATAGAAGGGAAGCTGAAAGCGCGCGATCGTGGGAAGACACGAAGGGTCCTCTTTGCCGGCAGCGCCACACCTGGCGATCCAGACGCGCCGGCCAGCCTTCATCGCCTGCTGCTCGAAGCGACCGCACCATGCCGCTACACCGTCGATCTTCTCCAGCGAGTCCGAGAATACCGCCATGTGCTCCGCCACGGGCGGTGGCGCAAATGCCGTCCACTCACGCCACACACGACGAATCTGCGCATGTTGCCTCGCCAGGTGATCGGCAGCGAACAACGTCGGCGCGGCTGCGACGAACGCCGCCGCAAGCTCGGGCAACACTTGCAGGAGGCCATAGATGTCGAAGTCGATCAGTGCATCGACCAATCTGCCCGCGGCTTTGGCGAGCAAGGTGTCGCAGACCTGGTCGACCGTCACAGCCAAGTGCGCGTCGCAGGCATCGGTCGGAGTCGTCGGTGTCTGCGCAATATCGAGGGTGGCGTCCTTCGATTGCTGGCGCACGGCCGACGCGAAGGCGGCGAGCATGGCCGCGGCGGGGCCCGACGGATGGTCTTCGGGTTGCCGCGGTCGTCCCGCCACGCAATCCATCAGGTCGACGAATGGGCTCGGCCGCTGCTTTCCGCCGTCGCTCTGCCGGCGGAAGTATTCATACGTCGTGTGCCCGATACAGGCAGCCATGCGGTGAACGTCGGCCGTGGTGCCCACGGGGCTGGCCTGGCCGGCAACGACCTTCGCCAGAAAGCCCCGGACGTCGAGGTCGCCCTCCGCTTCCGTGAAGACCGTTCCGCACCTGCGGTGAACGTGGTCATCCGAGCCCGCGCAGCGGGCCGGCATCCGCGCCGCTTCGTACGGCAACGGGATAGCATGCTTGACCGACCATGCGGTCAGGAGCTCGGGCGTCAGCGAGTCGAGCAGATACGACACGCTCGCGTCGCTCCGCCGGTCAACCAAACCGTTCACCGCTTCGACCACCGGGAAAAGCACCATCGCCTTCTCGAGCGAGGACGCGTCGAGGCGCCAGTTCGAGCTGAGCATCGGATGGGCGAGCGCGTGCGCGATGCCGGTGGCGCGGAGATAGCGGACCAGATCGTACACGTTCGCCCGCAAGAGCTGGATCTGTTCGTGGTGCTCAGACGTAATGTTCCAAACCAGAACATGCATCACGCAGCCGTTTTCGGGAAATTGAACCGTGACCTCTTCGGATAGGAAGAAGCCCGGACGCCCCACCAGCCGTAGGCCGCCCGCGATCGTATCGTGGTCGGTCAGGGTGACGTAGTCCATGCCTCGGAGCTTGCAGAGTTCGTATTGGCGTATCGGATCGGCATAACTCTCGGGGCAGCCGAAGAGCTTCGTGTACCACTCGTCGTTCATCACCGATGCATCGGAGTGCATGTGAAGATCGCAGCGGGTGAATTGTCGTGCCTGGTTCATTGCAAGCGCCCTTCGGTCAAAATTGGCAAGCGATGGTTCGGCCGTAGCGCTCAATGACGGCGAATAGTGACTGCAGTCTACTCGATGAGACGAAGCGCACACGAAGACTATTCACCGGTAATGTGCGTCTACAACACCCATGTCGCCTTGCGCGGCGAAAGGCGCGACACCGACGCCGACCTGATACGATCGCGACGAAAGGATCGGGTTCCTGCAATGGAAGAACTATTCGAGCTTTGCTTTTCGGCTTTTCGGATCCGCTCATTCTCAGCGGTCGCCTCGCTGTCCCTGGCCACGCTGCTCTTGGGCTGCGCCGGCCGAGGTCGGGTGGTCGCGCCCGCTGCAGACAAGAACACCGTCGCCGCCGAAATCGAGCGCGGCCCAGGTCAGCCCGCCCGAGCGCCTGAAGCCGACCGCCAGAACGAGCGTTCCTCGTCGAGCGGGATCAAATTGCCGGGCTTACTCGCGCTTGAGGAAGAGCTTGCGCGCGCCATGAAGGAGCTTCGCAAGAGCCAAGAAATTCCGCCCTACTTCATTAGTTACGAGGTTCACGACCAACGCGAGATCGAGATGGCGGCGAGCGATGGAGCGCTGCTGGGCTCGACCGATCGCCGCAACCGGGTGCTCACCACCGACGTGCGCGTAGGCGACCGCACGCTCGACTCAACCCACGAGCTACCGTCAGGTGGCTTCGATTTCGACGAGTTCGGCAGCGCGGCGGTCTTCCTGCCTCTCGACGATGCGCCGGCAGCCATCAAGGCGGTCGCGTGGGCAGCCACCGACAAGCGTTACAAGAGCGCGCTCGAGCGCTTTCTGAAGATACGGGCACAAAAGAAACTCAAGGTCGCCGACGACGACCCATCCGATGATTTTTCTGCCGAACGCCCCGTCAGCTTCATCGAGCCGCCGGCGACGATCACCGTCGATGCCCCTGCGTGGGAAGAGCGCATCCGTCGAATTTCCGCGCGCCTTGCCGCCGCACCGGACATTCGTTGGTCGCAGGTTCGACTCGAAGTGAAGAGCGTGAACCGCTGGCTTGCCAACTCCGAAGGCTCAAGTATCCAGACCGGCCGCAACTTCGTGCGGGTGTTTCTGCAAGCAGGTGTGCGCGCCGACGACGGGATGGATATGGAGCGCCACGAAAGCTTCGACGGAGCAACGCTCGCCTCACTTCCCGACGAAAACGCCCTGGCGAAGGCGGTGGACGCCATTCTTGCTGACTTGCGCGCGCTGCGACGTGCGCCGCTGGCCGAGCCGTTCGTCGGACCAGCCATCCTCGAAGGCAAGGCGGCGGCGGTCTTTTTCCACGAGATCTTCGGTCACCGCGTGGAAGGGCATCGACAGAAGAAGGACGACGAAGGTCAAACCTTCGCCAAGAAGATCGGCGAGTCGGTCATGCCTTCGTTCGTCTCGGTCTACGACGACCCTTCCCTCGTACGCATCGGTCGCGACGAGTTGAACGGTTTCTATCGCTTCGATGACGAGGGCGTGCCGGCGCAGCCCGTGTCGCTTGTCGATGGCGGCGTCCTCAAGGGATTTCTGATGGGTCGTTCGCCGACGCGCCATTTTTCGAAATCCAACGGACACGGGCGCCGCCAAGAAGGACACAGCGTCGTCGCGAGGCAAGGCAACTTGGTCGTGCAACCCACGCTTGCCGTTGCCGTGGACGAGCTCAGGCAGCGACTGCGCGACGAGGCTCGCCGGCAAGGGAAAACCTTCGGGCTGCTCTTCCGAGACATTTCCGGCGGGTTCACCAACACCGGCCGCACCGGACCGCAGGCGTTCAAGGTCCTGCCCATCCTCGTCTACCGCGTGTGGGTCGATGGTCGCCCCGACGAGCTTCTGCGCGGCGTGGATCTTGTCGGCACCCCGCTCACGGCGCTGAGCAAGATCATGGCGGCGAGCGACGACTACCGGACGTTCAACGGCTACTGCGGGGCAGAGTCTGGATTCCTGCCCGTCTCTGCGACGAGCCCCAGCCTGCTCGTGCAACAGATCGAGGTCGAACGCAAAGAGAAGGGCAGCGAAAAACCGCCGATCTTGCCCCCACCGCCAAACCCATCGGCGACCGCGCTTTCTGGCGAAGAGGCCGTTCGTCAAGCCATGCAGGACGAGCTTTCCCGCACGCTCTCAGACATCCACGTCGACGGTCAGCCCAACCCGTATTTTGCCGCCTTCACCGTCAGCGACGGCGACTACGTCCAAGTCAGCGCAACGCTCGGAGCGCTGACCAGCAACTTCGACGGACGTACCCGCACCGTGCGCACCGACCTTCGAGTCGGCGACCCGAGCTTCGACAACAGCAACTTCGCGAACGCGGGGTATCACGCCTTCGCGGGCGGAGAGCTGAGCGCGCTTTCTCTCGACGACGACTACCGCCCCATTCGGAGAGCGCTCTGGTTTCAGGCCGACGAGGCTTACAAGCGGGCGGCGCAGACGCTGGGCAAGAAGAAAGCGGCGGCCGGCAGTCAGGCGGCAGGCGACGAAGACAAGATCCCCGACTTTTCCAGCCAAGCGCCGTCCTCCACGGTCTTGCTACCCACCTTTGCCGCCCCGTCGGCCGCACCGCTACGCCAACTGACGGCGCAGCTGTCCGCCTTGTTCCAAAGCTACCCGGCGATTTCTTCGTCCCACGCCAGCGCCATGCATGTGGTCGGACGCCAGCGCTATCTTGCAACCGACGGCACCTGGGCGGACGAGCGCGACGGCTTTGTCCGTGTCGATATTTCCGCGAGTACCCAGGCGGGCGACGGCATGCAGATGCGCGATAGCGTTGCCTTCACGGCCGCTTCCGTCGCAAGCTTGCCAAGCTCCCAAGCCATGGGAAAAGCCGTGCATGCGTTGGCCGAAGAGCTTGAGCATCAGGCCAGCGCCGCGGTGGCGACGAGCGGCGACGCCGTCGTGCTGTTCGAAGGTCCAGCCGCGGGCCAGATCATCAAACGCTTACTCGCCGACCGTCTTTCGGGAACGCCTCAGCCCAAGGTTGCTGCCACCCCCTTCGCGGCCTCATCAACGAACATGGCGGAGGAGCTCGGGCAGCACGTAACGGCGCCCTTGCTATCCGTCTACGACGATCCGAAACAGAAGCTCGGTCCGGGGAAACAGATCTTGCTCGGCAGCTACGCCGCGGACGACGAAGGCGTGCCTGCCCAGCGAGTGTCGCTGGTCGAATCCGGCGTTCTCAAGGCGCTGCTCATGTCGCGCACGCCAAGCAAGCAGTTTGCACATTCCAACGGCCACGGTCGCGCATTTCGCGGTGGCGGCGTGGCCGGTCATATCGGGAACCTCTTCGTCGCGGCAAAGGCGGGCCTTACACGCAAGGCCCTGCTCGATCGCTTGGCCAAAGAGAGCAAAGCCAGACACTGCGACGCCTACATCGTGCGGCTGATCAACGACCTATCCACGGGTGGCGCTTTCGACGTAGCCGATTTCACCGACCAGATCGCGTCCCTGTACACGGGACGCGGGACCTCCGTTCAACCGCTGGTAGCGTTTCGACTCCGGGACGGCAAAGAGGAGCCCGTGCGCGGCTTCACCGTCGAGGGACTCTTGCCGAAAGCACTGAAAGACATCGTGGCCGCGGGCAACGAGCCCTTCGTCCTCAACTTCATCGACGGCTTTGCCGGCATGGGCTTGCCATCGACGATTGTCAGTCCGTCACTAATTTTCGCCAATCTCGAGGTCCGGCAAGAGAAGACGCGCCACCGCAAGCCTCCGCTCTACCCGCATCCCAGCTTTGCCGCGAAGGGACCGAGCGAACCCTAGGACTTGTGCACCTAGCCGACGATGCCGCCGACGAGATCGTAGTCGCCGCTTTGGGTGATCTTCACGCGGACCACGTCGCCGGCCTTGGCGCTGCCGTCGTTGATGTACGTGACGCCGTCCACTTCCGGCGCTTGGCAAGCGTGCCGTCCCTGCAGCAGCAGCTCGCTCTCTTCCGAAACGCCTTCGACGAGGACGTCCAAGCTCTTGCCGCGAAAGGCGGCGTGCTGCTTGCGCGAGATCTTTTTCTGCACTTCGAGTAGCGTCGCGCGCCGCTCTTCCGCGAGCTCGTGGGGAACCTGATCGGGCATGTGCGCCGACGGCGTGACTTCCTCGGGGCTGTACGAGAACACACCCATGCGCTCGAACTGCATGTCCTTGACGAACTGGACCAGCTCGGCAAAGTCGTCCTTGGTCTCGCCGGGAAAACCGACGAGAAAAGTGGTGCGCAAAGTAAGTCGTGTGTGATTGCTACGCAAACGTTCCACCAGCTCGCGCGTGGCCGGGCCGCCCTTGCCGCGTCTCATGCGCCGAAGAACCGCGTCCGAGGCGTGCTGAAGCGGCATATCCAGGTACGGAACGATATGCTCGGCGCCCGCCAAGATCGACTGTACCTCTTGGGTCAGTCCGCGTGGGTACGCGTAGAGGCAACGAATCCAGTAGGGCTGCTCGCCGATAGAAATAGCGTCGAGCGCTCGCAGAAGGCCGGCCAACGACTCGCCCTCGCCCCGGTCTTTGCCGAAGGCGCACAAGTCCTGACCGATGAGGTTCACCTCGATCACGCCCGCGGCGCGCAGATTGCTCACCTCGGCGACGACATCAGCGATGGTGCGCGACTTCTGTTTTCCCCGCATGGAAGGAATGCTGCAAAACGCACAGGTATTCGAGCAGCCTTCCGAGATCTTCACGTACGCCGAATAGGCCAGTGACAACACGCGCGGCGATGCCGCCGTAAGGGTGAAATCAGGATCGGGGAAGGCGTGTTTGGGCGCGCGCGTGGGCCCGGCCTTCTTTACCGTGGCCAGAATCTTGTCCGCGTCACCGCTGCCCAGAAAGGCGTCGACCCCCGGCCACGCCTTGGCCAGCTCGGGCGCGGCGACCTGGCTGAGGCAGCCCGTGACAACCAGCTTCTTGCCCTTGCTGCGCGCCTTGACCTCGGCCATTTCCGCGATGGCATCCATGGACTCTTGCCGGGCATCGCCAATGAAGCCGCAGGTGTTGACAATGAGAACGTCCGCCGACTCCGCGTCCCCCACGGGCTCGAGCCCGCCTTCCAGTAGGTGCCCCAGCATGACCTCGCTGTCCACGCGATTCTTCGCGCACCCGAGCGAAAAGATGTGCACCTTCGCCTGCGCCTTGGAAGGGCTAGGCCGGCCACGCCGATCGCCGGCCCGCGAAATGGAATAGAGCTTCTCCGCCATGGAACGCTTGGTTTGGCAGGTTTAAGTGCAGAGTCAAATGTAATGGCGAGATAGGCGGTCAGCCCCTTCAACGCATTTGGCTTTGCGACCCGCCGGCTACGGGCGTGGCGGGTCCTGTCAGCTCGGGCCTGCTCCCCGTTGCGCGCTCCGGTCGATTCACTTCGAAACGTGCTCAAAGCGGAGATTCGGGAGTGCGCCTGCAGCACAGGCGGCACGCTCCCTACGCACGCAACGGGTCCCCTCTCTCACTGCCACCCGGCCACGCCTGCGCCGGCTGGACATCTCAGCACGAGTGAATGATGACGGCTCGTGAACGGAATGGTTGACCGTGTCCTCGATCCCATTCTCCAGATATCCGACACGACCGAGATAACCGGGCAGGGGTGGGCAAGATGATCCGTACATCATTCTGCGCTCCGTGCGACAATCATCTTCCCCAACCTAACAGGAATGACCCATGGCCAAGTGGTTTCGAACGAAGGTTACGAGAGGCTCGAGAGAGCCTTGTTGGCTGGATCGACCGTATCGATATTCAACCAGCGGCTGACCCCCAAACCGTTGCTGCCGAGGAAGTCCCCGACGGCCAGGGCGTCGAAAGCGACGTAGGTTTGGCTCAGATTGTGGATGCGAGAGGAAGGGGACTGGCCTCAAAGAGTTCAACTGATGATGAGGTGGTTTTCGGGTTGGTGCCGGCGGATGGGTCAGCGGTGGGAAACCTCTGGTTGATAAAGAAGCTCGAAGCGCTTGGTTGGAATGCGGACCGTTTCTGGCGTGTGCGCGATCGACTTCTCGATGCCGGTACGCTCATAAAAGGGCGGGGCCGCGGCGGTAGCGTTCGCCGCCGAATCACCGAAACCGCTGACCAAACGACGCTCTTGCCCGAGCCCCGGCTAACCGAATCCGAGGTTTCTCTCTATTCTCCACTGTTGAGGGTCCTTCAGGCCGAGTGGGCGCGTGACATGCGAATTGCCGCGCACCAGATCCATTTCGAGGAAACCGCAAAGCGGTTCTGTTGCGATAGTTCAGCAAAATGTCCCCGAGTCATGGCCAGCTCCTAGTTGCGAAACAAAGGAGGGCCGCCATGACTCAAGGGACGAAGAAGACCGTAGCCACGTTGCTCGAGCAAGACAA